>Ga0207013_1006_pt1 | contig 61737 bp, 63 predicted proteins | sample Alteio_BWMinCont_55_FD_153501 | JGI IMG/M metagenome (GOLD analysis project Ga0207013, IMG submission 153501) | Enriched cells from forest soil in Barre Woods Harvard Forest LTER site, Petersham, Massachusetts, United States -... | ecosystem: Environmental > Terrestrial > Soil > Temperate forest >...
CAAAATTTGCCGATCTGATATTATTTGAGGATGATGATATAATTGTTGTTAACAAGCCGCCATTTATCAGTTCGCTTGATGAACGTGAGGGGGGAGATGTGAATATGCTGCGTTTGGCAAAGAGTTATTCGCCTGATGCGCAGATATGTCACCGGCTTGACAAGGAGACCTCAGGCGCATTAATTATAGCCAAAAACCCGGAAGCCTACCGCACAGTATCAATGCAATTTGAAAAAAGACAGGTGAAAAAAGTTTATCATGCTATTATAGATGGTACCCATGTTTTCGAAAATTTGAAAATCGACTTGCCTATATTAAATGTTGGTAAAGGCAATGTGACCATCAGCAGGCAGGAGGGCAAACGGGCCGAAACCTGGTTCCAATCGTTAATGTATTTTAAGCATTATACTTTGGTGGAATGCCGACCGGTTACCGGCCGCATGCACCAGATCCGTATCCATTTGGCCACCCAACGTGCTTCAATAGCAGGCGATGAAATGTACAAAGGCTTGCCGGTATATTTATCAAAACTAAAACGTAAATACCATTTAGGCAAAGACCAGGAGGAGCAGCCCATTATGAAACGCTTTGCCCTGCATGCATATGAGGTTAGCTTTAAGCTGGTAAATGGGGAACCCGTTACAATTCATGCCCCATACCCTAAAGATTTTGAAACACTGTTGAAATTACTGGAAAAGTTTGATTTGTAACTATAATATCTTTCCCTCTTTTCCATATTTATTTATCAATTTGTCGGCGTTGCCATTTTGCTTTTGCAGCAGCATCTTAAAATAAGGGCTAACCAATTTATTGGTTTGTGTGTCTGGGTAATTGTTTTGGATATAAGTGTAGGCCGTTTTATAGTAGTCGCTGATTGTTTTTTTATAAAAATCTAAAATAGGTGAGTTATCCATTCCTAGTAATAACGAGCCTAAATAGCTTTTCCAATTTTCCGTCGCATTGCCTGATTCAATAAAATGAGGATATTTTGCAGCGAACTTTTCCCACCAAACCGTCCTGGAAGCAAATTGCACAGGGTCAATGATCAATTCTGCATCGTCCGAAAAACCTTGTTTATTTTCTTTATTCAACTGGTTTAGATATTCCCGCATCTGCGGAGAAACATAGGCGTAGAACCATTTGGCTATAAAATCAAGGTCCTGGCCAATATAATAATCCCCTTCAGACATATATATTTTAAAGCCATTAGTTTTCAATTTTTCGGCATATTGGGTTAAATTAGGAGAAAACTGGTGGTTTGTTTTTGCCGAATCAGTAAACAACGAATCGAATTTTATCGTAGTATCCCTTTCCGGTAAATCCTCAAAACCGTTCCTTAATTTTGCGTAGTATCCGTTAAAAATAAAAAAGGCAGAATCGCAGGTACTTTGATCCTGCTTAGCAAAAAGTTCAATGAATTTTTTTACCGCCATGGTTGAATTTTCCATTTGGGCGGTATCCAAGCCGGATAAGTAGGATTTGTAAGTTTTTAGTAAAGGATTGCTAAAGCCTGGTTCTATGTTTAGGCTTTTCGTGGTGACAACTGAAACGGAATCCCCTATTAATGCTTTGTTACGATGTTTCTTTGCAGACGATCTACAGCCGCTTAAAGTAATACATACAATAAAAATAGCGAGATATTTTTTATACTTATACATGGAAAGATAAATCAATAGTCTTAAGGACTTTATTGCTACTGTCAAACTATCGCGGTCTCGAAAAACCGGATCTTTTTATCCTCTACCCTCTAATCCCTATGTAGTATACCCCAACAGCTTCATTACCTGTTTGCTATTCTGCTCTTCGCCAAATACTTCAAAGTTAAATGTTTCGTCCCGATTGCGTCGGATGATAACATGCTTAGGTGATGGCAGCAGGCAGTGGTGAATGCCGCCGTAGCCGCTCAATACTTCCTGGTAAGCGCCGGTGTTAAAAAAGCCGACATATTGCACTTTACGTGTTTTTGGCATAAACACACTGTTCATATGCGCTTCCTGGTTATAATAATCCTGCCCATCGCAGGTGATGCCACCTAAGTTAACACGCTCGTATTCCGAGTCCCAGTTGTTTATCGGCAGCAATATATATTTTTGGTTAAGCGCCCAAACATCAGGCAGGTTGGTGATGAACGAGCCATCAAGCATCAGCCATCTTTCGCGGTCGTTTTGCTGTTTACGGCCTAAAACTTTGTATAAAATACCCGATGCTTCGGCAACGGTGTATTTGCCAAATTCGGTTATAATATCAGGCTCTTCGGTATCATTATCAGCGCAAATCTCTTTTATACGGCTTACAATTTCATTGATCATGTATTCATAATCAAAATCAAAAACCAGCGAGTCCTTAAAAGGCATGCCGCCACCGATATCAAGCGTATCTAAATGCGGGTTTATCTTTTTGAATTTACAGTAGAGTGTAACATACTTTTCAAGCTCATTCCAATAGTAGGGAGTATCGGATATACCCGAATTGATAAAGAAGTGCAATAACTTGACCTGGAAATTAGGATTACCTTCTATCTTATTATAATAAAAATCGATAATGTCTTCCATACGTATACCTAAACGCGAAGTGTAAAACTGCGAGTCAGGTTGCTCTTCTGCCGCTATACGGATGCCGAGATTGCATGGTGTATCCATCTCAATCTCGTCATCGTAAAGGTTAAATTCTTCTTTATTGTCCAATACCGGGATGATGTTTTTAAAGCCATCATGCAGCATATCTACGATATAAGTTTTGTATTGAAAAGTTTTAAAACCATTACATATTACTGTAATATCCTTGGTCACTGCACCCTTTTTTTCCAGGATATCTATCATCGGCATATCAAATGCTGACGATGTTTCCAGGTGGATCTCATTTTTAAGCGCTTCTTCAACCACATGCTTAAAATGCGAACTTTTGGTGCAATAACAATATTTATAGCTGCCGCGATAGTTATTTTTAATAATAGCCTGCTGGAATAATAGCTTGGCCTGTTGTATCTTTTTCGATATCATCGGCACATAAGTAAAACGCAGGGGAGTACCATACGTCTCTATCATTTCCATTAAATTGAGGTCGTGAAAATATAGTTCATCCTCAATGATCTCAAAACCTTCCTGTGGAAAACCTACGCTTAGGTCAAGAAATTCTTCGTAACTCTGCATTTTTTAAAATTTTGCCAAAAATGTAATTTTTAAATGGAATAATTGTTTTATTCTTGATACATTTTTTATGGTTGGAATGTCATTTGTTTTTAGTTCATGGTCAATAGTCCATAGACGATAGTTTTGAATCGCTTTTTGGCCATTGACCATGGACTATGGTCTATTGACTAACGGGTAAATGCACCTCCGCCATCATGCACCGTGCACTGCCGCCGCCGTTGGTTTCTATAGTGTTTATATCGGCGTAAATAAGCTTTCCATATTTTTCAAGACAAGCTTTTTGTTTTTCATCCAAGGCAGTAAAAGCGTTTAGCGACATTACGACCAGCGTGTGTCCTGCGCTATTTTTTACCTCCAGCATATTGCCGGCAAATTGGTTCATTTGTTCAAAAGAAATAGTAATGATCTCTTTATGGGTTAATTTAAGAATGGTGGTTACTGCATTTTTTTCATCGTTATCAGTAATGCTATCCAAACAGATAACAGCAAATTTACTGCCGATACACATCAGCACATTGGTGTGGTAAATAGCCTGGTGGTTTTCATCGAATGCATGGAAACTAACTTCTTTATAACCTGCTTCCTTGCAAAATAACGCCAATACTTCGCGGTCGGTACGCGGTGATATACAGGCGTAGGCAATGTTGTTTTCCCTGTCAAGCACCATGCTGCCGGTACCTTCTAAAAATTTGCCTTCCATCTCAAATCGGCTCAGGTCAATAATATGTTTTACTGTGAAACAGTCCTCTATCCTGGCAATAATATCCTCCCGGCGTTCAAGCCTTCGATTTTCGGCCTGCATGGGGTATAAAAATATCCCGCCATCGGCATGAAAGGACACCCAATTGTTTGGAAATATGGAATCCGGGGTATAGGGCTCGGGCGTATCATCGATTACGGTGACATCTACGCCGTTTTCACGCAGAATAGTAACCATCCCGTCAAATTCCTGCTGTGCTTTTTCATCTACGCCATTTTTATCGGCATTCCTGTTTTGAAAAGCATTACTTGCTGCTGTTTCTTCATTAAACCCGAAACTAACCGGGCGGATCATTAATATGTGGGAGGTGGATTGGGTGTTAGTCATTGTGTCATTGGTCATTGTTAGCGAGGTTATGGGGTGAATCGAGGTTAAGTCAATCGTTTTTTTGACCGGTGATTTTAAATTATACGTAATAAAATTCTACTAATGCCCAATGACATAATGACCAATGACTATCGCATCTCTCTGCAACGGCATACTCATACAATGAAAACCGCCCCTTGCCCGTGAAAGTTCTGCCGATGGCATTAGTATAAGTGTATTGCTCATTGTTTCAGGATCAAGTTCATTGTTTTCAAATTTTTGCAGCAGCTCGGCCACTTTTATTATGGCGAAGCCTTTTTCTTTAAAAGCTTCAACTGTTTTATCGTTACGGTCGTAGCCTAAAACTACGCCTTCTTTTATAGCAAGCAGGTTGCATGAGTCTGTCCATTGTTCCCTGGCATCATACGGGAAAGTATCCCCGCCCGAATAGATGAACTTTGTTTCTTCTTTGCTGCCCAAATCATTTTCGCTCACTTCCGAAAGCAGGTCTTCCAAACATTTGAAGGTTTTTGGCTTTTTACCCTTTTCAAACTGTACTATTTCGGGCTTGTCTTTGTTTTTTTTGTCTGCAAACCAAAGTGCAGGCTCGTGGTCGTCCAGCTTATTTTCTTTTATCGCCAATGAGCGCAGTAATACCCACATATCCCGTTTTACCTGTGTGAAAACAGTATCAATATGCATATAATCGCGCTTATGCGGAATTTTAACTATGGTCACTTTTTGTACCACCTCATTTTTAAAAAGCAGCTTTATCGCTTCATTTGCGCCGCTTACCGATGTACGCTCACTACAACCGATGATCAAATGCTGCGGACTTACCATCATTACGTCGCCGCCCTCAAGGGTTGTTTTTTCATCATTGTCTTCACCCGGCCGTAAGAAATGTTGTACCGTTTCCGGGATCTCCAAAATGTTATCGCGGTAACCGGCAAACAACGGGTGATTGAAGAATATATACCGGGCAAGTAACGTTTCGCGCGCCCTGGCCTTTTTTGCCGGCTTGTTAAGCAACATGTAATTATTTATGGCAACGCCAATATCTCTCGAAAATATCAGGTTAGGGATTGGCGCAAATATCATCTCGTCTTTATTTAACGATCCCGAAATAATAATTTTCGCAAGCTCCACTGGCGGGGTGTCTATCAACCTCAACTGTAACCGGTAATTGCAGTTTTCAATGGCGCAAACGGCTGCAACCAGTTTTTTGCGGATATCAGCCTCCTGCAAAATATCTTCCAAAAGGGTTTGTATCTCGATTACTTTATCAGATGCGTGAAAGTTTTTATTATCCGGCTTAAAAAACGAACGGCTGTTGGCCGCATCATCAATAGCATTTAGCTTGCCTTTTATTTTGTCAGGATCGAGGAAATACATCAGCAATTTAACATAGTAATCGTATTCATTTTTGCGCATGGTATCCAGGTGTACAATATCTTCAAAAAGCCAGTCCTGGGCTTTTGAAGGCACAACTTTGCCAAGGCCATTATCGGGACTATGGATCAAAAGTGTGCGCAGGTTACCAATTTCAGAGGTTACATCTAATTTAAAATCGCTGTTGCTAAGTATCATAAATGGTTTGTAGTAGGGGCAAAGGTAGGTTTTTTTAGTCCGAAAGTCCGAAAGTCGGCAAAGTCCGAAAGTAAAAAAATAAAGTCAATGAGCCGAAAGCCTATAAAGTTGAAGCCGGGCCTAATCGGGCTTGAAAATTTACTAAAAAAACCAAATTGCAGCTTCTTCCGGACTTTACCGACTTCCCGACTTTCGGACTAATTTTTGTATTTTTGCACGATGGATTTTATTATCAACGCTACCCTTAAAGCCGTTAAGCACCTATACAATATTGATATTGCTGCCGGGGATATAACCTTACAGGAAACCCGTAAAGAATTTGAAGGGCAGGTTACCGTGGTTACTTTTCCGTTCACCAGGTTCTCAAAAAAATCACCCGAACAAACCGGGAACGAGATAGGAGCGTACCTGCAAAACGAATTGCCTGAAGTTGCCGGCTTTAATGTGATCAAAGGGTTTTTGAATATTTCGTTAGCTGATGGTTATTGGCTTGGCCAGCTGTATAATAAAATTTCGCCTGCTGATTTTGGTGTTTTTAAACCGAATGGCAAAAAGGTGATGGTTGAATATTCGTCGCCCAATACCAATAAGCCTTTGCATTTGGGGCATGTGCGTAATAACCTGCTTGGTTTTTCGGTAGCTGAAATATTGTCAGCCGCTGGCTTTGAAGTAATAAAAGCAAACCTGGTGAATGATAGGGGGATCCACATCTGTAAATCGATGCTGGCCTGGCAAACATTTGGCAATGGCGAAACACCGGAGTCATCCGGGCTGAAAGGCGACCATTTGGTGGGGAAGTATTATGTATTGTTTGACAGGGAATATAAAGTGCAGATTGAAGCCCTAAAGGCATCCGGCCAAACCGAAGATGAAGCTAAAAAGAATGCGCCATTTATAAAAGAGGCACAGGAAATGCTTCAAAAATGGGAGGCCGGTGATGCAGAAGTAAAAAGCTTGTGGAAAACCATGAATGGCTGGGTTTATGCAGGTTTTGCCGAAACCTACAAGAAACTGGGCGTTAGTTTTGATAAGTTTTATTACGAATCGGATACGTATATACTAGGGAAGGATATCATTGAGGAAGGCCTTGAAAAAGGCGTGTTTTTCAGAAAAGCAGATAACTCTGTTTGGATAGACCTTACTGCTGATGGGCTGGATGAGAAATTAGTGCTCCGCTCGGATGGAACATCCGTTTACATGACCCAGGATATGGGTACTGCCCAACTGAAATATGATGATTTCCAAATGGATAGCTCACTTTATGTGGTTGGCAACGAGCAGGATTACCATTTTAAAGTCCTATTCCTCATCCTGCAAAAGCTGGGCAAAACATGGGCAAAGGGTCTGTATCATTTATCATATGGCATGGTTGATTTGCCTTCGGGTAAAATGAAATCGCGTGAGGGGACTGTCGTCGATGCCGACGACCTGATGGATGAAATGGAGCAAACTGCCAAAGAGCAAACTGAGGCAATGGGGAAAGTGGACGGTTTTAGCGAAGCGGAGAAACTCAATTTATATCATATTATTGGCATGGGCGCCTTAAAGTATTTTTTACTGAAGGTTGACCCGAAGAAACGTTTATTATTTGACCCTAATGAATCGGTAGATTTTCAGGGGCACACAGGGCCGTTTATTCAATATACCCACGCACGTATCAGGTCGGTGTTAAGCAGGGCAGGGGATATGGATATTGATATAGCGAAAGCATATGACAGGTTAGCCCCCGAAGAACGTGACCTAATAGCAGCGTTAACCCAATTCCCGGATATTATTAAGGCTGCTGCGGATGCTTACAGCCCGGCAGTAATAGCCAACTACGTATACGAACTGGCAAAAATTTATAATAAATTTTACCACGAAAAATCGATACTGCAAGCCGAAGACGAACAGGCAAAACAATTCAGGCTGCAACTTTCGGCAGCATCAGGCAAGGTAATTAATAAAGCTATGGCTTTGCTGGGGATTGAGGTGCCGGAGAGGATGTAAAGTAGCAGCTAATAGTAGCAGTAGCAGTAGCAGTAGCAGTTAGAAACTGGTTAACTGCTACTGCCACTAAAAACTGCAACTATATTAATTCCAGTGCCCTCTGTGCCAGCGGTAGCCGCGGGTTGTATGTTCCCAATTGCCGCGAACGTAGGCATGCCCTGCCCTCCCATGGTCCCAATGACCGCGGGTGTATACATATCTGCCGCCGCTCCAGCCCCATTCGCCGCCTATCCAAACTGCGCCACCATAAGGAGCTACCCCTTGTTCGTACACCGGTTCTGCGGGTTGGTCGGTTACATAATAACTTCCTGCACACGACGACAGGAATAAGGTTACTGTTAATGTAAACAGCACCCCAAATCTTAGTAATGTTTTCATCGGTATATATTTTAATTAAATAATACTTATACTGACAAATAATATTAAAAAATGTTTATTTTTTTTAAGCTTGGTTTACAGCAATAAATTAAAAACGGTACCCAATACCAAACTTAACCCCCTGGTCTAACAGCGAGCCGCTATTTTCATTATGAAAAGCAACAATGGCATGCATCTGTATAAGGGGGTTGATAAAAACCGTCATCCGGTTAAAATTATATTTTCCGCCGATGCCTAATTCCAGTCCTATCCCGCTTTGGTTAGTTACAATTTCATCCGACTGATGGCTGGTTTCGAAGTCGGCTGTGATACCGGCATTGGCAAATAAGTATTTTAAAAAAGTAAAATTAGCATATATTGGCACCGACAGCATTTTTACACTGACTTTCTGTGGGATAAAATGGGGATTGTAGGCATCTTCATAATCCCATAAAAGATTGTTGACCGAATATTCCAACCCTGTTTCAATTGAAAACACCTTTGTTATGTTCCTGGTATAGTTTAGGCCGTACATTTGTCCACCTTCGGTGCTATAGCCGGGGCCACCAATCCCTATATCGAAAACATTATCGCTGGCCACGGCACAAACAAGCGATAAGCTGTTTTTTGATTGGCAATATGCCTGTAGGCTTAGTAAAACAAAAGCTAAAATTAATAAGGCGTTTTTCATTTATGATAAGGCCCCTGTTAAAAATAATTGGATAAAATTCAAATCTTTGCTCCAGTCACACTGTCATTACGGTACGCCAGGTTAAAACGCGACAATTTGAATTGAACATTATTATCCAAGCAGGTAGATAATAATATCGCTGATGCGCCGGGTTTTCTATACACTTAGCGCACCCGTATTTAACTTACGCTATACTTACCGATGTGTAAATTTATCAGCCACAACTAAATCTTTGCTCCCGGCAGTATATTTATAAAAACCGCTGCCTGTTTTTATTCCCTTATGGCCGGCTGTCACCATGTTTACCAGCAATGGACATGGCGCATATTTTTGGTTGCCGAAACCATTGTATAATACTTTTAAAATAGCTAAGCAAACATCCAACCCAATAAAATCCGCTAATTGCAGTGGGCCCATAGGGTGTGCCATACCCAATTTCATTACGGTATCAATTTCTTCAACGCCGGCAACGCCTTCGTATAAGGTATAAATGGCTTCGTTTATCATCGGCATCAGAATACGATTGGCCACAAACCCAGGATAATCGTTTACCTCAACGGGCGCTTTACCCAATTGCCTTGATAATTTCATTATGCTGTTAGTCACCTCATTAGTGGTTGCATAACCCCTGATCACTTCTACCAGTTTCATTAACGGAACCGGGTTCATAAAATGCATACCGATAACATTGCCGGGGTTTTTGGTTACCGAAGCAATAAGCGTTATTGAAATTGAGGATGTATTGGAAGCGAGTATCGTGTCATCGTTACAAAGTTCGCTCAATTGTTTAAATAAATTCAGTTTTATTTCCTGGTTTTCTGTCGCAGCCTCAATTACAAGATCAGCACTGGCTACTGCGGTTTTTAAATCGGTGAAGATTGCGATGTTGCCGAGGGTGTCAGTTTTTTCCTGTTCGTTAATAACGCCTTTTTTTATTTGCCTGTCAAGGTTGCCGGTTATGGTTTGCATGGCGCGGGTTAATGCGTCCTGCTGTACATCAACCATTGCCACTTTAAATCCAAATTGAGCAAAAGTATGCGCAATGCCGTTGCCCATTGTGCCGGAGCCTATTACCGTAATATGTTTCATGTGATTTTTTAAAAAGTGCTAAGTTATGAGTTATTAGCGAGTGGTTGATTAAGTTGATTGAGTGAATGGTTGATTAAGTTGGCTTATTTTATTTTATTCACCACTCACCAATGTGATTTCCTGCATCAACGATTGCCTTTTTATCAAGTACGCTATATTCGGGGATATGGCCTAATAGCGTAAGCCCGGAGTGGTCTAAAATAAATTCCTTCGAATAAATATCTTTAATCCCATTAAAAATGATCCCTTTTATAGGAATCCCTTCTTTTTTAAGGGCGTAAATAGAAAGCAACGTATGGTTAATGCTCCCCAGGTAATTTTGTGTAACAAGGATAACTTCAGCGTTTAATTGCCTTATCAGGTCGATCATTAAAAATTCCTTATTTAAAGGCACCATTAAACCGCCGGCGCCCTCGATAACCAGTGTGCTATCGAGTAAGGGCGGCAAAATTCTTTCAGGATCAATTTGAATGCCATCTATAGCAGCCGATTTATGCGGCGAGAACGGCTGTGTTAGCCGGTATGCTTCAGGGTGAAAAACAGAAGTAGTATTTGTTACCAGGCTTTTAACTTTATCGGTATCACTGTTGTCAAGATCGCCTGATTGAATGGGCTTCCAGTAATCAGCTTTTAGTTTTTCAACTAAAACCGCAGATACTATCGTTTTGCCTATTCCTGTTCCTATTCCCGTAACAAATATGGGTTTATTCAGCATTTATCAATTTATTTATGGTAGTTGTAAGTAGTGTTATTTCGTCTTCGGTGTTAAAGGCATGCAAACATATTCTAACCCTTTCACTTCCTTGTAGTACAGTCGGACTAAGAATAGGGCGTACGTCCAGCCCTGCATCTTGCAATTGTGCTGCAATCTCCTTTGTTTTTTCATTGCTGCCTAATATAAGGCACTGTATGGCGCTGTCGCTATTTATCAATGGATAGATGTTGTTGCGTATGACGTTTTGTTTAAACAGCGTAATATTACCCCTCAGCTGCTCAATTTCGGTTGGTGACTGCAGCAATTGCAGGTACGCCATTTTAACAGAGGCAATTTGATGAAAGGACGCAGCTGTTGTATAAATGAACGACCGGGCAAAGTTCACGAGGTATTCTTTTAATAGATTGCTGCCCAATAAAATTGCCCCGTGGCAACCCAGCGCTTTCCCGAACGTAACAACCCTTGCAAAAACACGATTTTGAAGTTTTTCATCAATTAAGCCAAAGCCATATAAACCGACGGCATGGGCTTCATCTACAATCAAATTTGCGTTATATTTTTCTGCCAGGGTTATTATTTCATCCAATGGAGGGGTATCGCCATCCATTGAATAAACACTCTCAATAGCTATGTAACAATTACCTTTTGCGTGTTGCAGCTTTTCCTCAAGGCTTTGCAGGTTATTATGTTTAAAAATGTACCGGTTGGCATAGCTTAAACGCGCGCCGTCAATTATCGATGCATGTATCAATTCATCGGTAATAATGGTATCGCCGCGTTGGGGCAATGATGAAAATAAGCCAACGTTGGCATCATAACCGGAATTAAATATCAATCCGGCTTCGCTTTTATGAAGTGAAGCGATATATGCCTCTAAATCTTCAATATATGCAGAATTACCGGATAATAACCTTGAGCCGGTTGAGCCATTTGTGATTATCCCAATGTTTTTAATTTCTTGCTCAATTTTACTTTTTAATACCGAAGAGCGGGCAAAACCCAGGTAATCGTTCGAACAAAAGTCGACCAGTGTACTTTTGGGTTTTAGTGCCCGGTAAGTTCCGGCTAAACGCCTTTCTTCCAGTTTTTTTTTAATAAATGTTTCTGATGAACTCAAACGCTTATAATTTCTGCTAAAATAAAGAAAGCGCCCCTGTTTAATGAAGCGCTTTCGTAATAATTTAATTGTAGCCGGGCTTAGTTACCGCCGCCGCCACCACCTTGCTGCATCCTTGCACGCCTTTCATCCTGCATTTTTTGAAATGCTGCTGCCTGGTCGGCAGTTAGGAGTGCTTTTATCTGTGTGTTGGTCGACTGCATCAAAGGCATCATAGCAGAGCGCATCGCGTCCCTGTCGCCATTTGCAGCTGTCCTTACACTATCCATTTTTGTGGCTTGGGCAGTGTATATCGCTGTAACTTTAGCGGTTTGGTCATCAGTAAGCTTCAATTGCGTTTGCAATTGTTTGGCCCTATCCGCCGGACTCATTCTCTGGCCGCCACCTTGTGCACGACTAACGGCTGCAAGTCCTAAAAACAAGCAGCATACTAACAAAAATTTTCTCATTGTTTTTCAGTTTTTATAATGTTTTGATAAAGATATAGCCTTAAGGTTTAATAACGAAGATGTAACTTAAATGTTGCTTTCCGAAGGGCATTAGGCAATTAGTCATTAGTCATTAGTCATTGGTCATTAGTCATTAGTCATTGGTTTGAATTTTTGGGATCAATTTTACTCCCGATATGTTTAATGTATGCATTAAGTTTTAGGTGAATGATGGCCATCTTATTTAAATATTCAGCATGCTGGCTTTCGGATATTAGCTTTCTGGTTTTAGCTTTGTTGATCCAACTCTTTGTTTCGATGAGCGACCCTCTGCTGAAGTAGCAGAAGTTTTTATTTTCTTTGTAATGATAACGGCCAAAATCTTCGGCAATGTTTGCCCCGATAGAATCTACAGACCTGACTAATTGTTTCCCTACAGTATCCCTGGCAAAATAATCCCATTCTAAAACAATAAACCAAATTTCATCAGAAAATAACTCTGAAAGGTTATATACATCTAAATCTTCTAAACGATTACTCATATTAAATTACGTTTTATTAAATATTGAAAATGACTAATGACAAATGGCCAATGACTGCACAACTAATTCGACTGCAAATTCGAAATTGACCGCTGCATCTGGGCCATCATGGCGGTGAGGCTCTCTAAAGTGGGTTCGGGGGTGGGTTGCGGAAAATGGGTTGAGATATAGCCCTTTGCTTTCCACACCTCCAAAACGTCCTCGCCGTTTATTTCGTAAGGTTCATATACCGGGTTATCCGATACCAGCTTTAATTTTTTATTCTCTTTGAATTTGTTACCGATGCGTTTATAAACAATGCCATCGCTTTTTGAGATCACTACATACGTATCGTTGGTTTTTACATCAGCCCAGTTTTCAACGTATTCGGCTATAATTATGGTGCCGGATACTAATGGCAACATAGAGTCGCCTTTTATTTCAAATGCCCGGTGGGTGCCCTGTTTAAACATAGGCAAATAGAACTTTGGTAATTCGGCCACGTATTCGGGGTCGGCATATCCGTTCAGATACCCGGCGCTGGCTTTTAACGGCACCAACTCAATGTTCTCAACATCGTCCTTATCAACCGATACGCTTAGCACCCTAAGGTTTGCAGGATTGCCTTTTGGCTTCGGCGCCCATTTTTCGTTGATAGTTTCATTAATAAAGTCATCAATGGAAATATCAAAAAACAATGCTATTTTTTTTAGCAGATCATACTTAGGATCAGCTCTTTCTTCTTCATATGCGCCTACAAGCGACCTTTTTATGCCTATCTGGTCAGCAAACTGTTGCTGTGTAAGGCCTTTCTTTTTACGAAGAAATTTAATATTTGAAGGAATTTTTGACATAAAATTTGGAATTGCTAAAATAATTAGTATTTTTATGCTCATAAAATTAGTAATTATTTTTAAACCACCAAAATTTTTTATTAAATGAAACGCTTTATCTATATTATTACCGACAGAAACCGCAATAATTTACACGTAGGCCTATGTTCAGACCTGTTGAAGACGCTTGATTTTTACCGCCAGATGCCTACATTATTTTTCGATAGCGCGCAGCAGCTTAACCGTTTGGTTTATTTCGAAGAGATAAATACCGAGGAACAGGCGATGGAAAGATTTAAAACAGTAAGCACATATACAAGGCCCCAAAAAGAAAAAATGATCAGACCTGTTAACCCTGACTGGGTAGATCTGACCATTGGTTTAAATTTTGAAAGCGGCGTAAGGCCGAGGCCACATTTACGCCCGTCTATCAGCTCATCAAGAAAAGTGCTTACTTTTTAACGAATTTTAACGCACCCGAATTCATGCAGTATCTTTTTCCGCCGCGGTCGGCAGGGCCGTCATCAAACACGTGGCCAAGGTGCAGGCCAGTGCTTTTTTCAATAACCTCGTCGCGGGTCATCCCGTCGCTGTTATCGGTTACTATTTCAATTTTTTTAGGGTCGACGGGCCTTACAAAGCTTGGCCACCCGGTACCGCTGTCGTATTTATCGTCCGATGTAAATAAAACCTCCCCGGTGGCAGCGCTTATATAAACACCTTTTTCGTGGTTGTTGTAATAGGCATTCTGATAAGGGGCCTCGGTGCCGCTTTCAACCATGATGTAATACTGGTTTGGCGTAAGTACCTTTTTCCACTCGGCAGGGGCCTTGCTCATTTTACGTTTTGGGTCATATTTTTTTAATTGCTGACCGCTGCTTTGCTGACAACCAAAAGCCAAAAGGGCGCAAAAGGTCATCAATGCTAAAATTGATCTTTTCATTGTATAAAGTTTTTAAATTAGTCGGAAGGATTTCTAATTCCTTACAATAATAATTACGAAATATTTTGATGGCAGGTTTGCCAGCTAACGATTTTTTTTAAATCACCTTTGTTTTGGGGACTAAAACAGCATTTACTATATGCAGTAAACCATTACTTTGCTGAATATCAAATTTACTAATGATGCTTTCGCCGCCATTCTCATCTATTAATACAATATTGCGGTTAGCATCAATTTTTGCCGTGAGCTTGCTGCCCGCTATGGTTGTAAAAGATGCCTCGCCGTTATTTGAATTGATCTTTCTTTCGATGTCCCTTGCAGTTAACCTGCCTGCTATGGCATGATAAGTTAATAAGTAATTAAGATCGAACTTATGACCGGGTTTTAAAAGTGTATCCAGCTCGCCTGCCGGTAATTTATCAAATGCCTGGTTGGTAGGTGCAAAAACAGTAATAGGGCCCTTGCTTTTAAATGTTTCTGTTAAACCAGCCGCATCAATTGCATTAACTAATACTGTGTATTCTTTCGACAGTGCCATGTTTTCGATGAAATCATTGGATGATATCATGGCCGTACCATCAACAATTTTAATTTTCCCCCATTTTGCCTTCACTGTATCAATCACAGGGGCTGTCACAGTAGTTTGTTGAGCAAACAGAAAAGTTGCATTCAAAAAAAGGAAAATAAGCAGGGGTATTTTTTTCATGAACGCAAAACTACTATAAAAACATTTAAGTGTATTACCAAGGTGTTATTAATTGATTTAAGTAAGGTCAATTTTCTGTCACATGTTTTGTTGTTTATATATTATGAAGGTGGAGTTTTTACCGCAAAGAACATTGAGGTTGCACAAAGGGCACTAAGAACAGCAATAGAGCTTTGTGAACTTAGCGCCCATAGTGGTAAAAAAATATTCTGCGAACTGCGAAAACTTACCAACCGGGTGTAAACCCTAATCCAAATACCGGTTTTGTAACATCGGTGCGGTTAAACGGATAGGCCAGGTATGGCTCTAACACAAAAGCGCCGAAAACATTCACCCTGATTGATACACCCGCGCTTGTTGCAGGCACACGCTGGTTTGGATTATAGATAGTTGCACCTGTAGGATCCTTTCCAATAGCATCAGGGCCGGATTGAAATTTAATCTGATCGCCCGCGTTCCATGCCAAACCAGCATCAAAAAACAGGTTAAGCTCTGTAAATAGCACTTTCGATTTAATCTGTGAAAGCCTTTCGGGGCCTGTAAAAGGTAAGCGGACCTCGAAATTGGCAACCGCGATGCGGTTGCCTGATAACTGGTCGATAGTAAAACCATTTGTGGGGAGTTTACCAGTACCGGTATTAAAAGTCTGCGCCTCGTAACCGCGTATTAAAAACGGATAGCCGACATATAAAGGATACAAGTTGCCTGTTTCACCAAAACGGCCATAACCATACAGTCTTGCAGCTAAAGTGACGGGCTCAAGCCTTAAATATCCCCGCAGGTCAATAGTGGGTGCAAAAAACTGGTAGGTTCCCGCATCATATTCCGCCTGTAGGCGATAGCGGTAACCACTCAGCGGTGAAGCTACCCCAAAAAATGAATTATCGCCAACCAATGCCGTATTGATATTATAAAGGGTAAATGGCGTTAACACTATTCCATTGTTTGCAGCACTGGAAGCAGCGTTATAGGTCGAATTTGGTATATGCGTATGTGTGTAATTAAGCACATTGCCAAGCGTATCGTAAGTGGTAGTATACCGGTCAACCCTATAGTAATAGGTGGCTACACCTGTACCAAACTCTACCCTTGTTTTTTTGGTAATAGGATAGGAGGTAAATAATGAAAGCTGGTCCTGGAAAATACGGATGAGGTCGAAATTTTCGGCAATAGCAGGAATTGAGGTCGTGCTGTTAGGCTTGTAAGTTGTTGCCGTAGTGCTGTAATTTGCTGTTTGAAACGGTATATGGGATAAGCTGACACCAAAATTCCATCGCCCCGTTTGTTTTATGTAAGTAAACTGGCCGCCAATATCATAAATCTCGCCATTTACGGCTACACCCGCGTATATCTGGTTGCGGCCTAAAATATCGCTGAAAACACCTTGTACACCGCTTGATAAACCTGCGCCAAACTGGCTCACCGATGCACCCACACCGCTGCTGGCCAAATAATCGAGCTTGAACATTGGTTTATAAGGCACCGTTTTTACAGAATCGAAAGGTATTTTTGGGTAAGCCAGAAAATTGTTAAGATTTGAGTTGATAAGATCGACCCCAACTGAACGTGCGGGTGGCAACAGGCCTGCGGTGGCATTTAATATTATACCGTTATCAACCGTAGTTGCAGTAAAATCAGATGCTTTCGCATTATACAGCGCATATTTTTGGGCGCGGTAATAGGAGTAAACAACATCGTTATTAGCAGAGATACTTAGGGCAGGGGAGTACTCTGTAATGCCGCACACACCTGTAAACAGATCGGTCATTTGTTCTACTTTCCCGGTTGCAGGGGTGTAACGGTACATGTTACGGAAACCGTCACGATTGGAAAGAAACCATATCTGCGTACCATCCGACGAATATTGCGGGTTTAAATTATTGGCGCCATCAAATATTTTTATGTCGGTGATCTTGCCTGTGGCAAGGTCAAGCTCTGCCAGGTTAAAAGTTATATCCTGCGATAAAGATTGATCGTAAGTAGTGCGGTCGCTGGAGAAAATAATCTTTTTGCCATCCCTCGAGAAGCTTGGCTGGTAATCGGAATACTTATCGTTTGTTAACTGTCTTACCGTTTTTGTATCAAAATTATAGAGGTACAAATCGCCCTGGCCTTCAGCCAGCCCCTGGAAAACAATGCTTTTGCCATCCGGCGACCATGACAAGTTGCTGAATTGTTCGGCTTTGCCCATTGAAACATCATCAACAATGGTTCCCGAAGCAACATCAACCACCACCATGCGGTTACGCCCCTTATTAAATACGCTAAAAGCAAATCGCTTACTATCCGGCGACCATGTACCTGCCGATTCGATAAAATTAAATTCGTCGATATGCGTATTAGAAACTTTGCTCGTTAGCTTTCTTAATATCTGCCCTGTTTTGGCATCTGCCAGGAACAGGTCGACCGTGAACAAATTCTTTTCAGATAAAAACGCCAGGTATTTCCCGTCCGGGCTTATTGCTGGCGCCAGGTTCATTTTACCGGAGTTTTTATCATCAATCAGGCGGTGGCCAACCGGAACCTGTGCGGTATCTTTTAAATAAGGTTTATATGTTGCCTCGACGGCGTTTTTCCACAGGCTTGATAATGTTTTGTCATCATAACCAAAGGTGCGCCTGATACCATACTGCAAACCAAAACGTGCCGTGTTTTTAAAGAAGGGAACGATAACCGTATCGCCATAGGTTGACCCGATGAACGACCAAAATGCCTCGCCATACCTATAGGGGAAATATTTGTTACTATACGTCAGGTCTTTAACTGTTGGGATATCGTGATTTAAATAAGCGTCGCGCATCCACATAGCCGTGTACGAATCTTTTTTACCCAGCGAAAGATATTCGGCCATACCTTCTATCATCCATGATGGGATATTAGTTATGTTTTCGTAAGATGTGGAATCTTTGCCGAGTAACAGGCGGTATTGAAAAGCATGCACCAGTTCGTGGCCTATTACATGGCGGGTCATCTGGTTAGTTTCCATCACCGGCATAACTACCCGGTTTTTCAGGCCTTCGGTAACACCGCCGGTACCCACATCGATTTCGCCATCAATAGCGGTAGTTTGCTGGAAATCAGGATGGTTGGCGTAAAGGATAATCGGGTTTGGTTTTTTAAAGGTATCCCTGAAAACTTGCTGGTGCAACGTGTACCAAAGTTCACTTTCCTGTGCAAAACGTTTTATCATACTATCGTTTTTTAAATAATAGTATATCTCGAAATGCGGGGTGTGGTAAACTTTAAATTTAAGGTTTTTATACCGCACCTTATTTTGCCCAAAATACTGCGCCTTTGAACGCAGGCTGACAAGCAATAAACTAAAAATGCAGGACAGTATAAATAAGTTTCTTTTTGTTTTGATATAGAGGGGGCGATGTTTATTCATATAGCTGCTCTTGTTTGATTAAGTTGACTAAGTGAGTAGTTGATTGAGTTAATTAAGTTAAAATTGTTTTTACGCCTGATATTTTTTTAAAACCACTCATCACTCACCTAATAAACCACTCACTAATTCGCAGTCTTAACCGTATCAGGCGTAAGTTTTTTAGTTGTATCAATCGGGTTAATTAAGCTATCGGTTTTTACAGAATCTGTATCGATGCGCGGCGACGGGCAATTATACTCCTTGGTAATTTTAACCCATGGTTTCGGGAACGGCCCGTAGGTATAGCCCAATTTAGGGTCGGCATAAACACGTTGCATAAAAGACCCGAAAATAGGTAGTGCTGTGTGCGAACCTTCGCCGGTTTCTGAACTGGTAAAATGTACGCTGCGGTCATCGGCCCCAACCCAAATGCCGGTAACCAGGTCTTTGGTTATACCCATGTACCAACCATCCACAAAGCCAGATGAGGTGCCTGTTTTTCCGCCTATCTGGTTATCTTTTTTCCATAAGCCGGGATATTCCCATAATGCCTGTGATGTGCCGCCGGGTTCTTCCATACCACCCCTAAACATATACAACATTAGCCAGGCCGTTTCCTGGCTAAGCACCTGTTCTGTTTTCAGATCAAATTCCTGTAAAACACTTCCATCCTGGTCGGTTATTTTTGTTACCAATATCGGGTCGATCTTAGCACCTTTGTTTAAAAAAGTACTGTAAGCGCGCACCATTTCGTAAACCGATACATCATTTGTACCTAATGATACCGATGGCACCGACTTTAACGGACTTTCGATACCGCACTTATGTGCATATTCAACCACTTTGTCCCAACCAACTTTTTCGGTTAACTGCGCGGTAATGGAGTTTATAGATGCGCCCATGGCCCAACGTAAGGACATTTCGCGCCCTGTAAACCTGTATGTTGCATTTTTAGGTTCCCAAACTTGCTGTTTACCTTCGTCCATATATTTTATTGATACAAACTGGTCGGTAAACTTATCACAGGGGGTAAAGCCATTATCAAGCGCAGTTACGTAAGCAAAAGGTTTAAATGTTGAGCCTGCCTGCCTTTTTGCCTGGTTTACGTGATCGTAATTAAAATATTTAAAATTAATGCCGCCAACCCAGTCCTTTATTTTCCCGGTTGAAGGTTCAATGGTCATCATTCCGGTATTTAAAAGGCGGGCATAATATTTTATAGAATCTACGCTTGAAAACGTGGTATCCCTTTCGCCTTTCCAGGTAAATACTTTCATCCGCCTTGGCTTTTCAAAATATTGGTTGATGAGTGTCGTATTGTTATTGAATTTCTTTTGGAGCAGCGCATAAATAGGTAAATGTTGTTCTGCTTTTTGCACAAAATCTACAATTTCATTCCCATTCAAATCCCTCCATGGATTTTTTTTGCCCCAAAGTTCGTTAAAGCGATTTTGCAGCATTTTCATTTTTTCGGCAACCGCTTGCTCAGCATATTGCTGCATGCGCGGGTCTATGGTGGTATATATTTTTAATCCATCATTGTACAGGTCATAGTCGTTATCGTGGCACCATTTTTTTAGCCATCTTTCAACGGCTTCGCGCAGGTATGAGTCACCCTGGCCTTCATTTTCTACATAACTCAGATCGAGGCCGAGAGAGGCTTTTACATTTTCGTCATAATCTGGCTTGCTCAATTTGTTGTATTTAAGCATCTGGCTTAATACAGTATTACGCCGTTCAACAGCACGGTCAGGATTGTTTATGGGATTATAAGTTGAAGTAGCTTTTAGCATACCGATCAATGTGGCCGCTTCGGCAGGGGTAACTTTATCAGGCGTTTTATCGAAAAATTTTAAAGAAGCCGTTTTAATACCAAATGTGTTATTGCCAAACGGAACAGTATTTAAATAAAGCGTCAGTATTTCATCCTTTGAGTAAACGTGTTCAATTTTAAAGGCGGTAAGCCATTCCTTGCATTTGTAAACAATGGTCCTGATAAAGGGGACGTGTTTAATAATGCCCTGCGATTTTTTTTTGCGGGTTTCAAACAAGTTTTTTGCCAGTTGTTGTGTTATGGTGCTGCCGCCACGTCTGTCGCCTTTGGCAGTTGAAAGTATACTGGTGAAAAACCCGTAAACGTCCACACCATTGTGGTTATAAAACCGTATATCTTCAGTAGCTATAAGGGCGTTGATGATATTAGGGGATATATTTTTAAATTCGACAGGCGAGCGGTTTTCTTTATAATATCGACCTATTAATGTGCCGTCGGCATAATAAACCTCGGACCCAATGGCCATGTTTGGATTTTTAATATCCTGCATATCAGGTGAATAACCAAACAGCCAAAGGAAGTTTAATTCGATAGCAGAGAAAAAAATGATGACAGCATAGATCAATATGAGGAAGTACCTAAGGAAACGGTTTTTTATACGTCGGAACATGCGGGTAAAGATGTAAAATTATGGCCCTAAATCATAGCGGGTTTTAACAAAAAATAACAACGCAATTTTAACAGGTAAATTTTAAAGTAACTTAGCATAATGCAAAATTGTTCTGCGAAAATCGATATAAACTGCTGGTTGAAACAAAAATCGGAGTAAAAAGTTGATTTTAAGCTGGCAGATTGCCAAATAAGCATTTATTTATATGAAAGATATCATTAATAATTTTAAGATAACCAGGGGTGATAAATTTTCCCTTAATGATTTTGATACCGCCTGGACGGGTAATATTAAAAAAGAAGAATCGGGGGTTCTTTTGGAGGAAATGATAAAGCAAACGTCGGCGCTGCAGGCGGCTTTGTATGCCGATAACAGGTTCGCATTGCTCATCATCTTCCAGGCAATGGACGCGGCAGGCAAGGATGGGGCTATAGCACATACACTATCAGGGCTTAACCCGCAGGGCTGTGAAGTTTATAGCTTTAAACAGCCGAGCGTGGAAGAACTTGACCATGATTTTTTGTGGCGGCATTATAAGGCTTTGCCTGAATTTGGGCGGATTGGGGTACACAACCGCTCGCATTATGAAAATGTACTGGTAACGAAGGTGCATCCAGAATTGCTTTTGCGGGAGAAATTACCGGGTATTAAATCGGTGAAGGACGCCGACAAAAAGTTTTGGGAGCACCGATATGAAAGCATCCGCTCATTTGAAAAACACCTATACCATAACGGGACGATCATAATAAAGTTTTTTCTGCATGTATCAAAAGAAGAACAAAAGAAACGCTTTTTGGAACGGATAGACGACCCGGAAAAGAATTGGAAATTTTCTTCGTCGGATATTTACGAGCGTAAGTATTGGGATGATTATATGAAAGCCTACGAAAAGGCCATAAGGGAAACCGCCACTGAACATAGCCCCTGGCACGTTGTGCCTGCAGATAAGAAATGGTTTACACGGGGCGCAATCTCAGCAATTATACTGGATACTTTGAAAGGGTTAAACCTGAAGTTCCCTGTTTTGCCAAAGGTGGAGAAAGAGAAACTGGAGGAGGCGAAGAAGGTATTGCTGGGGGGTAAATGATCGTCAGCCAATATTTTTCACTTACTTGTCGACTTTGAAGTATTTTAATGCCGGTCCCGTTTAATGCCTGTTTTTGTTTATAAATTTACCCCGTAATTTATAAACTATGGAAGCATCTGCGACTAATAAGCAACATTTAATGGCGGCGGCATTTAAGGCGCTGCACGAGCGTGAGGGCATATTTGTAATGCCTAATCCCTGGGACGCAGGCTCGGCAAGGATGCTGGCGGGAATGGGTTTTGAGGCGCTGGCGACTACAAGCGCCGGGCTTGCATTTTCGCTTGGCAAGCCTGACGGCGAGGGGATCGTCACACTTGAAGAAGCATTGGAAAATGCCCGTGCCATTATCAACGCGAGCTGTATACCCGTTGCCGCCGACCTTGAAAATGGTTATGGTGATCATCCGGAGGACTGTGCGGAAACCATTTTGCTTGCTGCCGCTGCCGGTCTTGCAGGCGGATCGATTGAGGATGCAACAGGGAGGCCGGATGATCCTATTTATTCGTTTGAATTATCAGTTGAGCGCATAAAGGCCGCTGTAAAAGCTGCCCGCAGCCTGCCTTTTCATTTCACGTTGACCGCAAGGGCCGAAAACCTGATCCATGGTCGGCCCGACCTTAAAGGTACCATCCGGCGTTTAGAAGCCTTTGCCGATGTCGGCGCTGACGTGCTTTTTGCGCCGGGCTTAAATACCAAAGCCGAAATTGAAGCTGTAGTAAAGGCGGTAGCGCCAAAGCCAGTGAATGTGTTGGTCAGCAACGGGGTCGCGGCTTTTTCGCTTACTGAACTTTCAGCTTTAGGTGTAAAAAGACTGAGCCTGGGTTCGGCATTTGCAAGGGCGGCTTATGGTGCGTTCCTAAAAGGAGCCGAAGAAATTCAGCAGAAAGGGCTGTTTTCTTTTGTGCCGGAAACCGTTTCTTACAAGACGATAAACGATATGTTAAGATAACGAAGTTACTTCACCCTGTTTTTATACAAATAATTTCAGCCCGGTAAAATTAGAAGCGGCACTTCGTTGTGGTTGAGCATGTTTTCACTTTTACTGCCGGTGATGAATCTTTCAAGATGAATACCATGATGATGGATCATTACAGTTAGGTCGGCTTTTACAGATGTCTCAAATTTTCTTAATTGATTGCCAATGTTTTTAAAAGGAGCCAGCCATGATGTTACATCGGTGTATCCTAAAGTATTTTGTATGTAGCTTAAACATGTATAGGCATTATTTTCATATTCGCCGAAGTGGACCATGATAATGTGTGATTGATCAATTTTCGCAAATTCAACAAGAAGGTTTGTTTCTTTGGTGTAGTTCTTTTTAAGGTCGTTTGCAAAAACGATAGTTTTCAAATGATCAAGATCATAGGCTTCCGGAACAAACAACACGGGGCAGTAGGCATGTTCAAGTATATCACTGGCATCACTTCCATTAAAAATATGCGAGAGCCTGTCATCACCTTTGGTTCCCATAATAATCAGGTCGATATTTCTATTTTTCACGAGTTGATTTACGCAGCTTCCTAAATCAAGCCCAATGTCGTTAAGGAAATTGATTTCAGGCCTAAATGCCCCGGGTTCAAGATTAGTTAGCAGGTAAGTTTTTAGCTGCGCCAACGCTGTAAAGCTTTCGTTTTTAGCCGCCTCATAATCTTCATATTCCCATGACCCGGACTCCGTCACATTGACAGGCTTGAAACTTTCGCATGAATGGAATAAAATAATGTTGGCATTTGTCTTTGTCGCTATTTTAAATGCATATATAGCTGCATTTTCCGCTTTTGTAGATAAATCGGTTAGTACAAGTATGGTTTTCATCTTAATTAAATTAACTGTTATAAAGTTGGGCTTAACAGCTTATTTTTAAAATGATGCACGTCATCTATTTAATTGATCCAGCATCAATTTCTTGATAAAAATGATTAGCCTTTCCAATTTTAACCTTCCATTTCACGGCGCAGAAAAATTTGGCATTGATAAGGTTTTGAGTAGATTTACTCACAAGAACTCCTCCCGATTTATGAAACACACCATATTTATTCTTCTGTCCATTTTGCTGTTAAGTAATATCGTTCGGGCGCAGGATGTGCCTGGTTTAAGCTATCCGGTTGATCCTGCCAAGCAACCTCATCCTGAAATACCAAAAGGGGAGGTTTTAAAGTTTAATTTTAACAATTCTGCTATATACCAAGGTACTCAGCGCACTTACTGGGTGTATGTTCCTGCACAATATAAACCAGGTACTGCAGCTTGTTTATATGTTGATATGGATGGAATTCAATTTAGCGCCCCCACAGTTTTTGATTATTTGATAAACAAAGGTGAAATGCCGGTTACAATCGGCGTTTTTATCACTTCGGGCGCGGTGATGAAAAATGATGCCGCTGTGCGCTATAACCGGAGCCATGAATTTGACAGCATGAACAGTGACTTTGTTAATTTTTTATTGAATGAACTTTTGCCGGATGTGGAGAAACAAAAAACCTCGGATGGCCGGGCTATCAATATTTCAAAAAACGCAAATGACCGGGCGATAGCAGGCGCCAGCAGCGGAGCCATATGCGCCTTTACAGCAGCGTGGCGACGGCCGGATGCTTTTAGCAGGGTGTTTAGTTCGATAGGTACCTATGTAGGCATGCGCGGCGGCGACCAATATCCTGAACTTGTGCGGAAAACAGAACCTAAACCTATCCGAATATTTTTACAGGATGGCCTTAATGATGCCTGGAACCCTTTATTTGGCAATTGGTATACATCAAACTTGAATATGGAAGCTGCTTTAAGCTTTTCGGGCTATGAAGTAACGCATTTATGGGGAAATGGCGGGCACGATGGTAAACAGGCTGATGCTATTTTCCCGGATGTAATGCGCTGGCTCTGGAAAGGCTGGCCGCAAAAAGTACAAAACGGAAAATCAAATAATAATATGCAAAGTGCCATTTTAGCTGACGGCCAAACATGGGAACCTGTTAACGAGATAAAGAAAGCCACCGAAATTACCACCAATGCCGCAGGAGAAATATTTGTGCGTGATAGCACTGATTGGCTATATAAAGTTGATTTAAACGGTAAAACCACCCAAATTGTAAAAATCAATGGTGGGGCGATCGCGGGCGATGCGAAAGGTGGTATCAACTTTATTGGGCAAAATGGTTCGGGATTGTTTGCTATCAGCAGCAATGGCAAGCAAGTAACTATTTCAAAAAACGTAAACGGTGAAAAAATGGTTGTTGCCAATCAAGGCAATACATATATTACTCAATCGGCAATGAGTCGAAAAGACGCGGGGAAAATATGGCTGGTAAAACCCAATGGCGAAGCAGTTATTGTTGACGCAGGCGTGCGTTTTGCATCATCGGTAACCATTTCGCCGGATAGGAAGCAATTATTTGTTGCTGAAGATAATACCAACTGGATATATAGCTATGTTATTCAAAATGATGGATCGTTAAAGTACAAACAGAAATGGTATTGGCTGCATCAAACTGATGACGACTATAGCCATGTAGCCGATATGGCAATGGATAACGAGGGGAATTTATATGCCGCCACCAATATGGGCGTACAGGTTTGCGACCAAAATGGCCGGGTGCGGGCAATTTTACAATTGCCCGGCGGGGCCGTTACTGGTTTGTGCTTTGCAGGGGCTGATTTTGGTACACTATATGTAATTTGTAACGGCCGGCTTTATAAGCGGAAACTCAAAGTAAAAGGCGTACCTTCATGGGCGGCGCCTGTGTACCCGCAAAGCATAGGGGCAGGGTAGTGGGCGTGTTGGTAATTGGTATTATTATATAACCCGTTTTAAAATATGGACCATTCCTTTGGGTACGTACTTGCTTTTTTAACAGCCGGTATTGCTCTAATTGTCATTCTCACCACTAAATACAAGATTCCGGCATTTTTTGCATTGTTTTTTGCCTGCCTGCTGGTGGGCCTGGGCATTGGCTTGCCCCTAACCGGGGTTATATCACTGATAAAGGATGGCTTTGGCAGCATATTAAGTTCATTAGGGTTAATTATTGTGTTCGGCACCGCTTTGGGTTTATTACTTGAACATACTGGCAGCACAACGGTAATGGCATCCTTCCTGTTAAAAAAGCTGGGCGATAAACATGCACCATTAGCAATGGGCATTACCGGGTTTGTTGTGGGGCTGCCAATATTTTGCGATTCGGGATTTATTGTACTAAGCGGGCTAAACAAATCAATGGCGCGGCGCACCGGCATCCCAATAGCCGTTATGTCCGTTTCGTTGGCTACCGGTTTGTATGCTATCCATTGCCTTGTGCCGCCCCACCCTGGTAGTACGGCTGCGGCTGTAACCATTGGTGTTGATTTTGGCAAACTGATATTAACCGGGGCATTAGTGGCCATCCCCGCAATGATAGTTGGTTATTTGTGGGCAGGTTATGCAGGAAAAAACACAACCGATAAAGTTGTTGACGATTTAATTGAAGTTGATAAAAAGAGTGTTTTGCCGTCACTAATAAAGGCCTGCCTGCCGGTAATTATTCCGATAGTTTTAATTGGGCTTAAATCTTTTTTAACGCCGGGGCATACTGTTTACCATGGGTGGCTGTTGCTGGTATTTTCATTGGGCGACCCGCCTATTGCTTTGTTGATAGGTGTATTGCTCGCCTTTAATTGTAAACGGGGTTGGAAAAAAATTGAGATCAGTAAAGTTTTACAGGAAGCAACTGAAAAAGCAGGCGGCATATTGGTGATAATTGGCATGGGGGGCGCGTTTGGCGCTATTTTAACCGCGGCAAAAATAGGCGACCATTTTAGTCAGTCGTTGGCATTGGGCAGTATGGGCTTGTTTTTTCCATTTTTACTTACCTCATTGCTAAAGACCGCACAAGGCTCATCTACCGTTGCTATTATAACTGCCGCATCAATTGTTGCGCCTTTACTGCCAGCCCTGGGCTTAAATAATGAAAACGGCAAACTATTCTGTGTGTTGGCCATGGGCGGCGGCTCCATGATGATATCACATGCTAATGATGCCTATTTCTGGGTGATCGCTAAATTCTCAGGCCTGGAGATGAGAACTATGCTAAAGGTATATTCGATAGCAACTTTATTAATGGGGCTTACCACAATGGGCGTAATCTATGTTATTTCGAAAATATTTTAATACGATAGAAAGTATTTTTCTTATTTATTATTAAAATAAAATGTCGAAAAAATAAAAGTTGCATTTTTCTTGTTAAATTGCATCTGTATAATAAAAAACACGTAACTGACCGCCTCCGATCGTGATAGTTCAAAGCTATCGGAGTAATAACGTACACACCAAAATAAATTATGCGAATTCTTATTGCCCCCAACGCTTTTAAAAACAGCCTTAACGCTACTGATGTTGCCCATGCTATTGAAACCGGCTTACATCAAAGCAACTTAAATTGTACAACAGAATGTTTTCCGATAGCCGATGGGGGCGATGGTACTGGTAGCCTGATTATTAAAGCATGTAAGGGCGATTTAATACGCAAAGAAGTTCATGATCCGTTTGGAAGAAAACTGAAATCAGCTTTCGGCCTTATAGATAATGCGGAAACTGCCGTAATTGAAATGGCAGCCGCATCGGGGTTAAGGCTGTTAAAAAAAGAAGAACTGGATCCACTTCGCGCTTCATCGTACGGTACGGGTGAACTGATAAAATTTGCCCTTGACGAGGGTGCCCGGAAAATTATACTTGGCATGGGGGGCGCGGCCACGGTTGATGGCGGCTGTGGCATATTAAATGCCCTTGGTATATCTTTTTTGAATGCCAAAGGTGACCCTTTGAGGGCAATACCTGCCGATTTGATCAATATGGCGAAAGTTGATATTAGTGCCATGGATGAGAGGATTTTTAATTGCGAATTAATTATACTTTGCGATGTTGAAAATATATTGCTTGGGCCGCATGGAGCTGCCTATGTTTTTGGGCCGCAGAAGGGGGCTACCCCCCCGGTAGTGAACTTACTTGATGATTTTTTGAAAAACTTCGCAAAAATGTCGGCAGACCAAACCGGGATAAATATTGCCGATATTAAACACGGCGGCGCCGCAGGAGGTGCCTCAGCTGGCTTACATGCCTGGTTAAACGCGAGGCTGGTAAATGGGATTGACTATTTTTTATCGCTCACAAATTTTGATAGCGCATTACAGACAGCCGAACTGGTGATAACAGGCGAGGGCTGCATTGATCAGCAAACATTACAGGGTAAAGGCCCATATGGTGTTGCGGCAAGAGCAAAAGACTTGAATATCCCTGTAATTGGCATTGCCGGAAGCGTGCCCTTGGAACATGATAGCGACCTTCGTGAGTATTTTGATATTTTACTTGCTATCAATAATGAACCCACTGATATGGCAACCGCCATGGACAACACCACAAAAAATTTAATACGCACAGCAAAGGCAATAGGGGATATGCTGGCAATTAAAAATGGGTTATGAATTAAATTTTATAGGCTTAATTGTCCTTTTTGCTTTTTGCGGTTGGCTTGGGTTTTAATGAGGCGGTATATTTATAGCTGATATCAAAATACAGTTTCAACTCTTCGATTCTTTCTAACAGGTTATCCGGCACTACCACATATTCTTTTTGTACTATGCCATAATTTTCAGCCAGGCGACTTTTATATTTTTCTATAAATTTTATTCTTTCTTCCGCAGGTAGTTTTAGCGTTACTTCGTTTCCTTTTGATAAAAAGCTATACATACGCCCGTTCAATGAAGTATAAGGTACGGTACCCCCCTTTAGTACAGCATCGGGATAGGAGGCCACAAGCCTGGTATAAAGCTCAACTTTTTGTTCTCTTGATAATTTTGCCGCTTCCATAGTATTATTAACAATAAATATCATGATAAAAATAACATAATAAGCCGGTGGTATAAATTTTGCCTGTAAATTGTCAAAAAAATATAAACATGAAAATATACCAGCATGCCCTACAGTTAAAAGAACGAAAAAGAGGCTTTCATTTGATAACTACCGAAGTTTTACAGGCGCTGCCACAGATCAGTGAAATAAATACTGGAATTTGCCAGGTTTTTATACAGCATACCTCGGCATCGTTAACTATTAACGAAAATGCGGACCCAACGGTAAGAAAAGACTTTGAAATGTTTTTTAATAAGGCCGTGCCGGAAAATGATCCGGATTACCAGCATGATAACGAAGGCCCCGATGATATGCCGGCGCACCTTAAAGCCGCCCTGCTTGGCAGTTCGGTAACCATCCCTATTAGCAACGGACGGTTGGCTTTGGGTACCTGGCAGGGTATCTACCTGTGTGAGCACCGGAATTACGGGCATCGAAGAAATTTGATAGTTACGGCGTGGGGCGGGTGATGAAACCCAATGCCTTAAAAAGGGGCCATTTATAATATTTCCAAAAGTTTTTAACCATCATTACCTATGAAAAAGATATTTACTTTCTTACTAATCACTGCTTGTTCAAGCGTTTTTGCACAGGATTCATTAAAAAGTTTTAACTACGCCCGTTACAGCACCACAACTACGGGGATGGACGTTTTGGGCAGCTGGGCTATAGCTAATATTGGCATTGGCTCAGTGGGTTGGGCTGAATCAAAAGGTGGATCGAACAAATATTTTTACCAGATGGATGCTTTATGGAATGTGGCAAACCTTGGCGCCGCCATAATTGGTTATACCGGCGCACAAAAAGATAAAAACAAGCAGCTAACCCCGGCTGAAAGTTTAAAGGCACAACAAAAAATGGAGAAGATTTTTTTGATAAACGGCGGGTTGGATGTTGCCTACATCGGGGCAGGGATATTCCTGCAACATCGCGGGGACATCAGAAATTCAGATGAGTTGCGTGGCTATGGTAAATCAATCATCCTTCAAGGCGCGTTTTTGTTGCTATTTGACAGCTCAATGTACAGCGCTCAAAGGCATAATGGCAACAAGTTAAGGTCGTTTTTGGCAAAGAACCCCGTGACGTTTGACGGCAGGAGGGTTGGGATCATCTATGCTATGGAATAGAAAACCTGATTGTAGTCAAGTGCTAATCCTATCGAAATGATGTATAAGAGAGCGGTTTACCCTTTGCTCTGCATGCCATAATTCGTAATTATTTTGTAGGTTAACCCAAAATTGTGCGGTGTTACCGAACGCTTCTGATAATTTTACAGCAAGTTCCGGGCTTATACCCAAATGCCCGTTTATAACGGCCGATAAATTAGCGCGCGCCACGTTTAAACCTTTAGCAACTTCAGTAATAGTTAAATTGCGCTCTTTTATAAACATCTCTTTTAGTATTTCACCGGGGTGGGGTGGTGGTAATTTTCTCTTAAGCATTTCTGATCTTCTTTTAATGGTAATCTAAATAATCGATATCAAGTATATTACCGGCTTCAAAACGAAACACAATTCTATAATTAGCACTAATTTTTATCGACCAAAAATCTTTCATATTTCCTGAAAGTTGATGAATACCTGATCCCAGCGCTTTTATATCATTCTCGGAAGTAACAGCATCAAGGGTATCTAATATCCTTGCTATTTTAGCCAATTGTTCGGCACGTAATTTTGACCCTTTCCCTTCCTTGTAATAAAAGCCTAAGCCCCTTATGATGGATACTTTCGATCATTTACAAATGTAACATGTCATACGACATGTTACAAATATTTTTTGATAACAGATTTGATACAAAAACATTTCCTCACTAAATTTCTAATGGATTATATTTGAATTCTGTTCCTGCTAAAACCAACCATTATGAAACCGCTATTACTTGTTATCATTACCTGTTTTTGTTTTATCCTGGCTAAAGGCCAAACAAACAACATTGGCCAAACTACGATAACGGAATGGCAGGATGGGAAAGCCGGCGCCCTTTCAATTACTTATGATGATGGCTCGCGTAACCAGTTTACAAAAGCGTTGCCGATTATGGAACGGTTAAAGCTGCCCGCTACATTTTTTGTTATTACAGGCGGCCTGCCCGGCTCAAAATATCACGGGAAGTTTGTTGGCCGTCCTGTTAAAGAGATTATCAATGAAACGGCTACCATCCCGACCAATGATCAGAATTTTTTAGAACGGTGCTCTGCTGCGGGTTATTTGGGCTATAAAGGAACAATTACCTATGTTACCAAAGCAGGTGGTATGTATGATAATCCGAAGAGAAAGGCACAAGCTTTTAAATTAATGGACAGTCTTTACAAAAAAGTGCGGAACGGTGATTTTCAACCGGGTTACCAGCCGTGTGATGAATATTTGCAGGAAGCGGGCGATACCTGGGATGAGATGAGGCGTTATGGCGCTGAGGGTTATGAAATCGCCAGCCACTCCATTACACATGCCAGCATGCCGGGGCTCGATTCGGTAAATATTGTTTACGAACTTGAAAAAAGCAAAGAAGAAATACGCAACCAGATGGGCGAGAGGTACACTTTTTCGACAGAAGTTCCTTATGGTTATGAAAATGCGAGGGTAATGCAAATTGCTTACAAAATTTATCCCGCCCTGCGCAACCGGATGCCCGAGCCATGGTTAACCGAACTTGACAGGCCAAGCAAAAAAACACCTGTAGTTAACAATCTGGATTATGTGCAATGGCAGCGGGAATGTAATACCCACGCGCCTTTGCCATTGATGAAATCGTGGGTTGATACGGCTGTTGCCAGGAGGGATACCTGGTTGGTATTGGTGATCCATGGTGTTGACGGGCTGGGTTATGAGGCTTTGTCGGATACGCTGCTTAACAACTATTTTCATTATATAAAAGACAGGGATAACAGCTTGTGGATAGCCACTTTTGGCGATGTAACCAAATATATGCGGGAAAGAGAAAGTGTGGTTGTGAAAAATACCAGAAAGAAAATTGCGATTGTTTTGAATATAGCGAACCCTTTGGACAAGAAAATGTACGATGTCCCCTTAACCCTCAAAACCTACTTGCCTATAGCATCGTGGGAACAAGTAATCGTATATCAGGGGAAACATTCACATACGGTTAAATCCGAAAAAGATGAAAAAGGAACCTACGTTGTTTACAAGGTTAATCCTAATTTGCCAAATGTCACTCTATTACCGGTTTTAAAAGGCAGTGATATGCCATAGTCGCTCAACTAATCCCTGTCAAAAATGCCATCGTATCCACCCCATCAGCATAATCCCATAGCGCTGGCTGTTGGCTCATACCAAAATCAACAACCTGTGCTTTAACCTGTAAAGGCGCAGCGCTAACTATGCACTGTATTTTATCACTTTCGGCTTCCAACAGATTTTCGGCGGAAGCAATATCTTTATAAAACCCATAATACAAAACCGCCAACGGCGATGCAAGCCTTTCATCTTCTTTCAATAATAAAAAGCCGTTGTCAAAATGATTATCGCTGTTTACCAGGTAGATGGATTTATTATAATCGTAATTGTTATTGTATTTATGATGGTTAATAATGGGCTGGTACGATTCTATCGACTCAAAAAAGAAATTGAAAATATAACCCTCCGGCACCAATAATTTGGACACATTGCGGCAGCCAAGGCCGTAATAATCAAAAATATCATGCCCAAGCGCCTGCAATTGCTCTGCTGTTTCGTTGCCGGTCAGCAAGGCCACACTATTGCGGTTTTTGCGGATGATGTTCGGCACTTTGCCGAAATAGTAATCGAAATAGCGGGAAGTGTTATTGCTACCTGTGGCAATAACGGCGTCAAATTTCTCTAATCGCTCAACAAAACTGTATTGCTCGGCAAAACTGCTGTCTATAGCGGTCAGCATTTCTAAAACATATTTAATGAGGCGGGTATCCTGCGATGATGCTTTAATCAGCGCATGATTTCCGCTTGCAATCACACATAGCACATCATGAAAGCCAACTAATGGGATGTTCCCTGCAAGTATTAAACCAACCCTTTTGTTATGTTGCTGAATGGGATACTTATCAAGCCACGTGCTTAAATCCTGTTTGTTAAGCATGGCGCCAATAGCTTTTACCGCCTGCAAAACGCTTTCGGGCGTAAACCAGGCATTGTAATGCTTTTCGTTGTTGATTATCTCTAAAAGTTGTTCGTTTGGGTTATTTAGGTGTTCGCCAAGCTCGGCAAACGCGTTTATTAAGCCTTCTTTGTTAAATTTTGACATATATATGGTGAGGATTTAAACCCTCAAATCCTTTTTTTGTTATATTTGTATGCTCGTTAATTCGGGCAAAGTTAATTCAGAATATAAGATATAAAGAAATATGGCGATTAAAATCACCGATGAATGCATAAACTGCGGCGCTTGCGAACCGGAGTGCCCCAATAATGCTATTTATGATGCCGGTGCCGCGTGGCGTTTTTCGGACGGTACGGGTTTAAAGGGGTTGATAGATTTTGGCGATGGCAACACACTAAATGCAGAAGAAACACAGGCTGCATTATCTGACGATATTTATTATATAGTCCCTGATAAGTGTACGGAGTGCGTTGGCTTTCATGATGAGCCCCAGTGTGCTGCGGTTTGCCCGGTTGATTGTTGTGTGGATGATGAGGACGTACGTGAGACCAAAGAGGAACTGCTGGCTAAAAAAGAGTGGCTGCATATTAACGAATAATATTTTTGTTGTAATTTTAAAATATAGAGGGGAAGGTATATCAATGCTTTCCCTTTTTTGTAAAATGAACCTTTAAGACCTACGTTTCGTACACAGTCAGACTTTTATGGAATACGGTATTTGTAACCTTTCGATTATCCCCCTTCGAGCTGAACCTAATGACAGGAGCGAACTGGTATCCCAGGTGCTTTTTGGCGAAATATTTGAAATTACCGAATGGAAGGAAAACTGGGTGAAAATTATCACCTCTCATGATAACTACCCAGGTTGGATTGGCCATTTGCAGTTTATTATGCTTGGTCATTTAGCCTATAAAAGGTTTAAACAAACACCCCCGCCATTAACTTATCGCCCTGTAACCCAGGCCTGGAAAATAGCCAATAACAGTATTTTGTATTTGCCGATGGGCAGTTCCCTTGCGTTTTTAGAAGGCACTACATGCCATATTGGCGATGATCGCTTTGAAATAATAGGCGAAATAGGCGAAACTGAAAACATCGCTGTTATGGCTACGTCTTTTTTAAACAGTCCTTATTTATGGGGCGGGCGTACGCATTTCGGTATTGATTGCTCTGGCTTTACCCAGGCGGTTTTTAAACTACAGGGTATAAACCTGCTGCGTGATGCCAGCCAGCAGGTTGAACAGGGATATACCATAAACTCATTACACGAAACGAAATTGGGCGACCTTGCCTTTTTTGAAAATGCCGATGGGAAGATAGTACATGTAGGCATATTGCTGAATAACGAGAGAATTATTCATGCTTCCGGGCGGGTTAAGATTGATTCGATTGATGAAAAGGGCATTTTTTCGGAAGACACAAAGCGCTATACCCATAAATTGAACATCATCAAGAGGATGTTTTAACTATCAAGATCGATATCCCAAACTATAATTCTTTTGTCATCGCTAACTGAAATTAGCTGATCTCCGTTCCATGCCACTTTGTTTATAGATAACGCATGGCTTTCAAAGCCTTTTTCGCGGCTTATAATTTTATACAATTTAAAATCATCTGCGCCCCAAATTTTTATGCTTTTATCCATACTTGCGGTGGCAAAATAAGGGAGGGTAGGGTGAAAGGCGATACAATTTACAGCAAATAAATGTGCCGGGATATTACGCACCAGATTGTACGACTGTGCGTCCCATATTTTTACCTGTGCATCACGGCCTCCCGACACCAAATAATTGCCATCATTTGAATATTGTAAAGAGAAAACCGACATAGTATGCCCGTGCAATGTTTTTATTAAGGAATAATCGGCAGCATCATAAATTTTAATTTGGTTATCCCGACAGCCAAAAGCAACCTGCTTTTCATCAGGCGACACATCGATACAGCGGATTGTATCATGAGAAACTTTTATGGTATGCAAAAGCTTCAAATCATTAATGTCCCAAACCGAAACTGTACCATCTTCAGAGGCTACCAATAGTTCCCGCTTACGTTCAACGGATTTAATGTCAAATACAGGTTTTTGGTGGTGTTTTAAGGGAGCAAGTAATTGCTGCTTTAAAAAGTCGAATACCAGCACATCACCATTCCTCAACCCGGCAAACAAAAATGGTAAACCAACAGGGCCATGAATAGCATAAATAGAGGCCGGAACCGGGAACATTACTTTAATAAAAGTATTGTTTTTTAAGCTCCATTCAACAAGTCCTTTATCATTACCACCGGTAAACAATATTCCTGGCTTTTGCGAAAGCTCCAGCGTGAATACCGGGTTGCCGTGGCCGTTTAGTTCTGCTATTTTTTTTACGGTCATTCTTTAGTTCATAGTTGATGGTTCATAGCTCATAGCCTTGCCCATGGTTTATTGTTTATAGCACCCTGTTCATACCATGAACCATGAGCCATCAACCATGAACTACTTATGTCTTTCCTCTAAATTCTTTGCTATCCGTTCCAGGTTCAATCCTTTTTCGCGGAGCAAAACGAGGAGGTGAAAAACAAGGTCGGACGATTCGTTGATGAGGTCGGTTTCTGTTTCGTTTAGCGCGGCTATCACGGTTTCTACGGCTTCTTCACCAACCTTTTGCGCTATTTTGTTTAAGCCTTTGCCCCTAAGTTTGTTCACATAGGAGCCCTCTTTTGGATTTTCGTACCTATCTCCAATTATTTCTTCCAGCTTTAATATAAAGTTTTGGTTATAATCCGTTTTAAAACAGCTCCGCGAACCGGTGTGACAGGTAGGACCATCCGCTTTAACCTTTATCAGCAAGGTATCGTTATCACAATCGATATTCATACTTTTTACGTGCAGGAAGTTGTTACTTGTTTCGCCTTTTGTCCACAACCTGTTTTTTGATCGCGAAAAAAAAGTGACTATGTTTTCCTTTACGGTTTTATGATAGGCTTCCTTGTTCATGTAGCCAAGCATCAGCACTTCCAGGGTTTGTTCGTCCTGGATGATCACCGGGATTAGCCCGTCTGTTTTGTTAAAATCGATACTCATTTTATGTTATTAACTTAACCGTTGCCCGTGTCTACACAGACAACCTGTTTAAACTTCTCTTACTTCAATGTTATGCTGTTTCAATACCTGCTTCAAATCTGGTATCAATATTTCGCCATAATGAAATACAGAAGCGGCAAGCGCCGCATCAACATTGCTTTGTTCAAATACGTCAACAAAATGCTGCAACGAGCCTGCACCCCCTGAGGCAATTACCGGAATATTTACCGCGTCGTTCACCAATTTTAATAAATTATTATCAAAGCCGGCCTTTGTGCCATCATGATCCATTGAGGTTAACAGTATTTCCCCGGCGCCGCGGCTTTCAGCTTCCAATATCCAGTGCAGGGTTTCTTTTTCCGTTGCGATACGGCCTCCATTTAAATGGACAACGTTCGCGCCGTCTGTTAACCTGGTATCAACAGCCACTACTACAAATTGAACACCAAATGCTTTTGCAAGTTCATCAATTAACCCGGGGTTACGTACAGCAGCAGAGTTTATGGATATTTTATCGGCGCCTGCATTTAAAAGCGCGTCAGCATCAGCAATTTCTGTTATGCCGCCACCTATGGTAAACGGGATATTTATTTGCCGCGCCACCGCTTTAACCATCTCGACCATTGTTTTACGACGTTCGTGCGTAGCGGTAATATCTAAAAAGACCAGTTCATCTGCACCTTGCCGCGAATAATTCCAGGCAAGCTCAACCGGGTCGCCCGCGTCGCGCAAGTCAACAAAGTTTACGCCTTTTACTGTGCGGCCGTCTTTGACGTCAAGACAGGGGATAATTCTTTTGGAAAGCATGGGGATTTATGAGCCGTTAGACTTTGCAACAACGGCAATAATGAACTATATAGAAATGAGCGACTCCAAATTCCAGTTTTTTATATCGTCGATACTGATGTGCCCTTCGTAAATAGCTTTGCCAACTACGCATGATTCTACCTTAATATTATTGAGTTGTTCAATATCGTCCATGGTGCTAACACCGCCCGAAGCTATCAGCTTGATGAAAGGGGAGTGATCCAACAATTTTTCGTAAAGTTTGATGCCTGCGCCACCCAGTTTGCCATCTTTGCCAATATCGGTGCATAAAAAACGAAAAAAGCCTAAAGCAAGGCATTTATCAACGTAGTCCATCAGCTTAATAGGCGAGCTTTCCATCCAGCCGGAGTATTTGATCACTTCGTCCAATACATCTATAGCTATAACTACTTTGTTTGAGCATTGATCGCGGCCGCAGATAGATTTGCTGAGTTCTTTCAGAAATGAAGGGTTGGTAAGCGCCTGTGTACCTACAATAACGCGTGCGATACCTGCATCAATTAATTCTTTAACCTTGTCAATGCTGCGTATGCCGCCTCCGTATTGTACCTCCATGTCTGTTTTTTTGATCACATCAAAAAGATACTGTTGGTTGGAGAAGTCATTTTTTGCGCCGTTCAAATCGATCACGTGGATCAAATTTGTGCCGTGCGACTGGTACTTTTCAATCATTTCCTCAAGGGAAACGTCGTATTCGGTTACCTGGTTATAGTCGCCTTCCCGCAGGCGGACTACTTTTTTATCTAATATATCAATGGCAGGAATTATATACATGGCTTTTAAAGTTTTGAAAAGTTTGTTAGTAGTGTTTCTCCATAAGCGCCAGATTTTTCGGGGTGGAACTGTACTCCATAAAAATTACCCCGCCAAATTGATGCCGAAAACTTGTTGCTATATGTTGTTGAAGATAAAGTATATGCGTTATTATACTCAATAAAGTATGAATGTACAAAGTAAAAGTGTGAACCGTTAGGAATATTTTCAAATAGTTGATTTTCCTTTTCAGGGTACACTCTGTTCCAGCCGGTATGGGGTACTTTATGGCCCGGGCTACTATCAAATTTTAAGGTTTTTACCGGGATAATATCCAGTAGGTTTGAATCACCTTCGTCCGAGTAAGAAGTTAATAGTTGCATGCCCACACAAATGCCTAATGTTGGTTTTGTGAGTGATTTTATTGCTGGCACCAAGCCAGTTTGCTCCAGTTTATTCATTGCAGCGCCTGCGTGGCCAACACCCGGAATAATATAGCGATCGTACTGCTCAAAATCTTCTTCTTTATTGATCATGCCATAAGGAATGCCCAGCCGCTCCAAAGAAGCAGTTAAGGAGAAGATATTACCAGCGCCGTAATTTATTATTCCTGTCATTGTTTATAGTTGCAGTAGCAGTAGCAGTCGTATTCAGTGGCAGTAGTAGTGGCAGTGGCAGGGTTTTATTAAAACTGCTACTGCTACTAAATACAGCTACTTATAAAACCCCTTTCGTACTCGGTAAAACCATCTTATCCACATCTCTTTTCACGGCCATCTTTATGGCTTTTGCGAAGGCTTTAAATATAGCTTCAATTTTATGATGTTCGTTATCGCCTTCGGCTTTTATATTTAAGTTACATTTTGCTGCATCAGAGAATGATTTGAAGAAATGAAAAAACATTTCTGTCGGCATTTCTCCTATCTTCTCTCTTTTAAATTCTGCATCCCATACAATCCAGTTTCTGCCGCCGAAATCTATAGCGGCCTGTGCCAGGCAATCATCCATCGGCAGGCAAAATCCATACCGCTCAATGCCTTTTTTATTGCCCAGGGCTAAAGCAAAAACTTCGCCTAATGCTATGCCGGTATCTTCTATGGTATGATGTTCGTCAATGTGCAGGTCGCCATTTGCTTCAACTTCAAGGTCAATGCTGCCGTGGCGTGCGATCTGATCCAGCATATGGTCAAAAAAATGCAACCCTGTTGATACTTTGGACTCGCCTGTGCCGTCAAGGTTTATTTTTATGTATATATCCGTTTCTTTGGTGCTGCGGCGATGTTCGATAACACGTTCGCCCAGTTTCAAAAATTCGTATATCTTTTGCCAGTCGGTGGTTTCTAAGGCGACTGTGCTTTTTACATGTTCTTCCTCTTCTTTCCCGCTAAATTCATGACTCCCAAGGTTCGAGTTATCGTTTAGCCAGATGGCTTTAGCGCCCAAGTTAAATCCCAGCAGCACATCGTTTTTACGGTCGCCGATGGTGAATGAATTTTTTAGATCATACTTCTCCGTATCGAAGTATTGTGTGAGCAAACCGGTGTTAGGCTTACGGGTTGGCGCATTTTCAGCCGGGAATGTCCTGTCGATACAAACATTTGAAAAAATCACCCCTTCATTTTCCAACGTTTTGATGATGAAATTTTGCACCGGCCAAAAGGTATCAGCCGGATAGGATGCTGTGCCTAAACCGTCCTGGTTAGTAACCATTACCAGCTCGTAGTCAAGTTCCTTAGCAATTTTAGGCAGGTATTGCAAAGCGCAGGGGTAAAACTCCAGTTTTTCAAACGAGTCGATCTGTTCATCGGCAGTTTCTTTTATAATGGTGCCGTCGCGGTCGACAAATAATATTTTTTTTAGCTTATCCATTTAACAGGCTTTTTATATTAAACTCCATGCTTCTAACTTTGTCTTTTAAATACACATCGGCGGCTATAGAGTCACTTGATTTAATTTTAATTAGCGTATTTGTCATAGTGACCTTTTGGAGCCAGTAATATATCTGATAATTGTCTGCCAGTCCAATTTGTATTTTCTTGTTTTTATTTGAGGTCTTTTCAGTTATTTCTAAATAAATTGGACATTGTTCTTCCATACTTCTTGATAAGTAAGATATCACTAACTTATGATTTTTATTTTCTGTCGATAAATATTCCAATTCAGTATCGAGTCCCTTTTTGTTAACTTCTTCAATTATGTTATTCACAATTGAGAGATCAAGTTTATCTATTTCAGCAATATCTTTTAAACCGTTGACGATTGTATCGAAAACGATTTGCTCTTTTCCGTTGTCTGTTTGTTTTAAATAATCATCATAATTTATAACCGATAGGCCGTTTACATACCAGTCTTCTAAAGCAACGGAATTCATCAGGCATTCATCCATCGTTTTTCCAACCTGAACGTACAAATGATTATAAGTAGGACACATTAACTCTTTTTTTCGTAAAAGATTCTTGAAAATCTCCGCATATTGATAATCAAACGGATACAAGGCACCCTTGGGCAGGTTAACATAATATACCCGAAGGTCTCTGATGCGTTTGTTTTTTGTATTTGATAATTGTTTTCGTTGTTCCCGTAATTCGATAGCCCGAACTATTTCTTTTGTCTTTATTTCATCTGTTTTTTTGGTGCTTGCAGATTTTAAATATTCAGCAGAAATCCTTCCACGTAATAAATAAAGCACATTTTTAAATATTTCAAGTTCGAAAATATCCTCTTTTTTTAGCTTTGCATTAATCATCTCGCCAGCCTCAAGGTATTTATCAATTAAGATTTTGGCAAGTTCGGTTTCAGAAATATTTTTATACTCATGTTCAATGTCAAAAGTATTTTCATATTTATCTTTTTCCGTTTTTTCAAAATGTTCGGAAAATTGAGGTGCTTTTAATTCAATGTCGATTTTTTTATATTTTCTATTAAATTTAATTAAAGGAAGTGTATCGTAAAATTTTTTAAAGTCTTTTTCAATCCCGACAACTCCCGGAAGAACATACATTGGCGGATACGAAAGCGTTAACCAAATCTCTTCAAAAGAAGATAGAAAATTTGTTTGGTCAAGTTCTGTCTGAATGATTTGGTCGAAGTATCTTAAATTACCTTTAAACCCACCACCATATAATCCTGCAGATCGTCTCGCTAAATATATTTTCATTAGCTCATTAATTTATTGATTATTTAAAGGCTTTAAGTTGGTCTATTAATATTTTATTCTCCGCACGCGTACCTATGGTTATGCGCAGGCAGCCTTCGCATAATTCAACCTTCGAACGGTCGCGCACGATAATGCCTTTTTGAACTAAGAAATTATAGATGCCTTTCGGGTCAGTTGTTTTCACTAAGATAAAATTAGCATCCGAAGGGTAAATATCCATCACAAAATCAAAATCCTTTAAGCCTAAAACCAATTTATCACGCTGGATAAGGGTTTCTTTTATCCAGGCGTTTACCTGGTCGATATTGGCCAGTGCCTGTAAAGCTAACTGCTGCGAAGCTTCGTTAATGTTATAGGGCGGCTTAACCTTGTTCATCACTTCGATGATCTCTTCGCTGGCAAAGGCCATGCCGACGCGCAGGCCAGCTAATCCCCATGCTTTGCTCAGGGTTTGTAAAACTACAAGGTTGCCGTACTCGGTCAATTCCTGTATAAAGGTTTTTTGACGACTGAAGTTGATATACGCTTCATCAACCACAACAATACCGTGGAAATTTGCCAGCAGGGTTTCTACATCAGGCCGGTTTATCGAGTTCCCGGTAGGATTATTGGGCGAGCAGATAAAAATAAGCTTGGTGTTTTTATCGATAGCTTCTGCAATGCCTTCTAAGTTAAGCTGATAATCATCAGTAAGCGGCACATTGCGCGTTTCAATATCATTAATATTGGCCGACACTTTGTACATGCCATAGGTAGGAGGAACCAGTATCACATTGTCAACGCTTGGGTTACAAAAGCTGCGGAACAGGATGTCGATAGCTTCATCGCTGCCGTTGCCCAAAAATATGTTGCGAATGGGAACTCCTTTTATCTCGCTTAAACGTTTTTTAACATTGTATTGCAATGGATCCGGGTAACGGTTAAACTGCTGCTCCAACGGCGAGCCAAATGCATTTTCATTTGCATCTAAAAAAACACTTGCCTCGCCCTTGTACTCATCACGTGCGGAAGAGTAGGGGACGAGGTTTTTGATGTTTTCTCTAAGTATGTTATCTATGCTGAACATATTCTTTTTTTATTTTTCACTGTCATTGCGAAGCAACCTCGTCGCTGACAGGTTAACGTCAATGCATGAAGACGGGATTGCTTCGTGCCTCGCAATGACAAATTTCTTATTTACTATTTATTCTTACACTCACCGCATTTTTATGCGCCTGCAAGCCTTCCAGTTCTGCCAAAATCTCAACCGTCGGCCCTATGTTTTTTATCCCTTCGGGCGTTAGTTGCTGAAAGGTGACTTTCTTCACAAACGAATCAACAGATACGCCCGAATATGCCCTGGCGTATGCGCTTGTGGGCAAAGTATGGTTTGTGCCTGATGCGTAATCCCCAACGCTCTCCGGCGTTAAATGCCCAAGGAAAACCGAACCGGCATTTAAAATGTTTGCGGTTTGCTGTTGCCAGTTCGCAGTTGCAAGTATCAAATGCTCTGGAGCATATTTGTTACTAAAATCCAATGCTTCATCCAAGGTATTTGTTATGATGATATATGAATTTTCTAATGCTTTTTTCACGATCTCAGCACGTGGCAAAGCAGGAACCTGTTTTTCTACTTCGGCCAAAACGTTGTCGGCTATTTTATCTGATGTACAAACCAATATAGATTGGCTGTCTGCGCCGTGTTCAGCTTGTGCCAGTAAATCTGCAGCAACAAAAATAGGGCTCGCTGTTTCATCAGCTATCACCAATACTTCAGATGGCCCGGCAGGCATATCAATGGCTGTATTGGTAGTTGACTGCACTATGGTTTTCGCTTTGGTAACAAACTGGTTACCGGGGCCGAATATCTTGTCAACCTTAGCAATAGTTTCGGTGCCATAAGCCATAGCGGCTATGGCCTGTGCGCCGCCTGCAAGGTGAACTTTATCAATGCCGAGCAGTAAGGCCACGTGGGCAATAAATGCATTCACCTTTCCATCTTTTTGCGGCGGCGAGCAAACCACAATTTCGTGACAACCGGCTATTTTTGCGGGGATACCCAGCATTAAAAACGTGCTTGGCAAAACAGCGCTGCCACCGGGGATATATAAGCCCACCTTTTCAATAGGCCTTATTTCGCGCCAGCAGGTTACGCCGGGCATAGTTTCTATTTTATCCTCGGCCTTTAGCTGCGCCTGGTGAAATTTGTAAATGTTATTGTAAGCAGTTTGCAAGGCGGCTTTCTGCTCAGGCGTTACCGATGTCGCAATGGTTTCAAGCTCCGCTTTATCCAGGTAAAGCTTTTTTAATTCGACTTTATCAAACTTTAAAGCATAATCAATCAAAGCATTGTCGCCGTGTTGCTTAACATTTTCAATTATCCCTTCAACTATGGCGCGCACCTCGTTTGCCGGGTCAACGTTACGTTGTACCAGTTTTTGGATATCCGTTTTGCTTAAATCTGAATAATTATATCGCTTCATTTCAGTTTGCAGTTTGAAGTGGGCAGTTTGCAGTATCAACCGGCGCGAAAACCTGCCGACTGCTTACTGAAAACTGCCAACTTTCTCAAAGTATTATCTTCTCAATCGGCATTACTACAATGCCTTGTGCGCCGGCTTGTTTTAGCTGGCTTATCCTGTCCCAAAAATCACGTTCGGGGATAACGGTGTGTACTGCTACCCAGTTTTCTTCAGCCAAAGATACAACCGACGGACTTTTAACGCCAGGCAATAGTTTTATAATTGCCGGCAAATTATCCCTGTGCACATTTAATACCACATATTTGGTCTCCTTTGCCCTAAGTACCGATTGTATGCGCTGGATGAGTTCTTTTGCCAAATCCTCGTCCTCACTTCCTTTACGGCCAATCAGCACGGCTTCTGATGACATTACATCGGCAAATGGTTTTAATCCATTGCTTTTTAATGTCCCGCCGGTTGATACTAAATCGCAAATAGCGTCGCTTAAGCCAAGGCCGGGAGATATTTCAACCGAGCCTGATATGGTGCGGATATCGGACTGTATGCCTTTATCTTTTAAAAATTTACCAAGGATAACGGGGTAGGTGGTAGCTATAGATTTTCCGTTAAGTTCGGACAGGTCTTGAATATCGTTAGTATTTGGCACCGCTATTTTAAGCGAGCATTTGCCAAAGCCGAGGCGTTGCAGGTAACTTACTTCAACTTCGGTTTCCTGTATCACGTTTTCGCCAACTATGCCAAGGTCGGCAATGCCGTCCTGTACGTATTCGGGAATATCATCATCGCGAAGGAAAAGGATCTCGAGAGGGAAATTTGATACCGGCGAGATGAGCGAGCTTTTATAATTCTCGAAGCTCAGGCCGCAATTTTTTAATAATTCGACAGATTTTTCGTTGAGCCGGCCAGATTTCTGGATGGCTATTTTAAGTGTTTTCACTGATTTGTTTTAAGGGAACTATAATAAAAAGTATAAACGGGGGTTGTTATTTCGCGTAGAAACATACATTATCTGATCACCACATGGTGGTGATGGTGTAGATGAGAATGATGTAATGTATAACCGTTCATTTTTTGTATAGTAAAACTATAGATTAGCAACGCAAATATAGGGAGTTGTTTGGAAAATCAAAATAAAAATGTTGGAATCAATGAACACTGATGTCTTTTCGAATCAAATCCATTAATTTTATTTCACTTTCAATCCAAAAATATTTTTTCCATGCTTGATAACCGTCGTTTATTTGCCAGTAGGATAATGATACATCATAATTGTGGCCTGGGATAATTAATTCTACTTGTTCATAAGGGTTATCTGTTGCTATGGGTGGAAAAAACTCCAGTCGTTTTGCAGCCTGTTTATAATATTCATCCTTTTTCTTTAATGTATCCTGCAATGATAGAAAATAGCGAATACTTTCGGGTGCGTTTATTTCGGTCAAAGCGGAATCCTGGCAACATGAGAAATCTTCTTTATTAAACTTTCCCTTAATGCTGAAAATGAGGCTAACTTCGGTTATAGATTCCTTTTTAAAACAAGTGCAATTTATATTTTTCCGTCTGATAAAGCAGCCATCGCAACCTGATATATAGACGAGTATTGTATCTGCACCTCTTTTTTTAAGCTGTTTGACAAGGTGCTTTACAGGTTTGGGTAAATCTTGCCCAAATACAGCAATTACAGGTAGCAACATTGTGAAAATTATTATTAGCCGCCTGCAATTCATCATCATAAATTCACCTTTCTTGCTTAGACTCAGAAAATAGAAATTCTAAAAACTTCAACATCAATCCCCATTATAATAATAAACCTCACCCTCCTTGGCCGAGCCTATTTTAACGAGCTTTTTATTTTTTAGGATGTCCTGTATGCCAAGCAGTTCGGGGTTGGACAAATTATCAAACCAAATAAGGTAAAACTGCTTGCGCGCATAAAATTTCTGTACATCGGCCTTGAAAAATTTATGCGGCAACAGCGTTGATGACATGCCGGTAAATAAATACACGGCCTCATCGGCGTCCGTGTAAACAGGGATACCGGGCTTAAATATATTTGTATGCTGTTTCAAATAAACCACAAATTCCGATTTGTTCCAATCGTCATCGCTATAGCCCGGCACACCGTAATCATTTTCGTCATCGTAACGCTGCCAGTCGGTTTGGTAGGTAAAATATTCGAAAGTGAGCATCAATACTACGGCTACCCCGGCCAATACATATTTTCCTTTTGATCTTATGAGGCTTAATACGTCAGGCACCCAGCAGGTACAGGCTATTAGCAGCGGGATAAACACCGGTGCAAGCAAACGGCTGTTGATACGCTCGAAACGTTGTATGCTTGCCCAAATAACAATAAACAGGCCATAAACTATGGCAAATGCTATCACAATGTTTTCGTAGTTGTTTATACGGCCTTTAAAAGCTTTCCACAGCAGGGTTGCGGTAAGCGCAAGCATTATTACTGCAGCTATTAAAATAGCGAAGGGATAACTGCCGGTACCAAGTGCGCCCCAATCGCAAAATACTGTGCCAACAAAATGCAAGTTTTCGGCAAACGGTGTAATTGATGGTTCACGGGTGCCGGTACTCAGGCCGGTTGAAGAGCTGTTCAGTATCAAATTCGCAACCAGCAGCACAATAGAAATTCCACCATAAAAGAACATGTGGCCAATCTTCTTTTTCCAGTTACTCCAGGGAAGCTCGTTGTCAAGTAACAACATCAGCCCGCCGGTGCCGATAATAGTAATGCCAACATACCGCGTAATACATGCAATCGCTGTAATAATTGCAACCCACAACAGCGATTTGAGGGTATGGGTTTGCAGGTAACGCCCAAAGGCAATTACAAAAAGCAATATTTCGAGGATAAATAAAGTTTCAGACCATAGGTAAGTGTATATCTCCAACAGGCCGGGACTTAATATGATAGCCGCCAATATCAGCCTTTTATAGCTTGAACTGATTGCGATAAGTACTACTTCTACCCTGAAAAGTATTAAAAACCAGATATAGGCAGCAGTAGGCGGCTTGTCAAAAAAAATAGATTGGCTGATCCATGCCAGGTGATCAGGAACTGGCGTTTTTGGAGTTAAAACTAATGCGATGCCATAATCAACAATTAATATGATTGCTATAGGGATTAAAATTCTCCATTTTCGTGTAATTTTGAACTTCTGCAAATCGCTCCAGCGCCATATTGTTGATTTGGTTATGAATTGGGATATAATGTACCCGCTTGTAAAAATTACACCTGCAAATAGAAAAGCGTCGATGGTTGCCCCGGCCTTTATTGGGTTTACCCCCGAGAAAAACTGTATTACACCGAGGAAAAAAGGATAAAAAACGGGAAAGAAAGTGAGCGGCGCTTTGTTAAATGTTAATAATGAACCATGCGCCTGTATGTTGGTTGCTGTACTTGCGTACATAATAGAATCGGGCGAAATACCCACACCGCTATATTTGGTATAAAGCCAGATCACCCAAAAGCCAATAATGGCAGCTATAAATGAATCGATGTTTTTTGAGTAACGGGATACCTCCATTATTGAAACTTTGTGGAATGTTGTTGTAAAAAGCTACCAATGTAAGCAAAAAACAAAAAAGAATTTAAAAGCTGCCGCGAGTTTAGCGAAGGGTTCACATGTGATAAGCTTTCAGTTTACATATTTATACACGGAAGCTGGAAGCTTCTGCCATGCCGCACCACGAGTTACGCTTCGCTAAACTCGCGGCAGCGATTAATCAATCATTCCCAGCACTTCACTCAAAGGTTGATCACTGTCAACCAAAATCCCCTTAACACCTGCGGCCGTAGCAGCTTCTATGTCACGGTCACGGTCGCCGATGAAATATGATTTGGACGGGTCTATATTATATTTTTCAATTCCTTGCAGCAATAAGCCTGGTTTAGGTTTGCGGCAATCGCAGTCGCCTGTAAAGTCCGGATGGTGCGGACAATAAAAAATATCGGTGATCACAACGCCGCGCTTTTGATATTCTGCTTTTAAATAGGTATGCATTTTGGCAAGCTCATCTTCGGTGTACCAGCCTTTTGCAAGACCGCCCTGGTTGGTGGCGACAATGAGCAAATACCCTTTGGATTGCAGGGCCTTTAAGGCATCAAAATTATTAAGGATATGGAAATCTTCGAAACGGCGTACGTAATCGCCCATTTCCTGGTTAAGTACACCGTCGCGGTCTAAAAAGACAGCTTTATTTTTTATAGACATTTTTGTTAAGCCTGAGGTGGTACTAAGTCGAAAGTCTTGAGTCGAAAGTCTTAAGTCATAATTTTACAAGAACTTCGGACTTTAGGCTGAAGACTTAAGACTCAGAGCTAATTGCTGGAAAAAGTATAAGGCAAATTGTTAAACGCGCCTGCCGAAATCTGCGAAACGGTAGTAGAGATTATATTGCCATTATTATCGTAGTTGTTTAGTATAGCAGTAAAGGAGAATGTGCCGGTCACGGTTTTTTTGACAGAATCAATTGCAGATATAACAAGCGTACCCGAGCCCGGTTTAACTGTACCAAGTGGTGCAAGTGCTAAATTTCCCAATGAATTTCTTTGGGTAGTATTAAAAACAAAGGTATTAAGCCCGGCTGCATCGGCATTATAATTTACACTTATTGGGAAACCGGAGGTATTTGTTGAATTACTTTGGGTAACAGCCCAGGTTAACCCTTTATTATCGCCTATTGCATTGCATGAAAATACTTTGCTATTTGTCGCGGCAGTATACGTAACCGAAGCATGAATAGTATCTGCGTTCCAGGTAGTATCGTTAATAACGGCAAACAATAAAGTGCTGGACGTGGCAGATTCTGATATAGTATCTTTTGTACATTTTTGCAGTAATAAAACCGCTAATAACAGGGTAGCAATAAGTGAAAGTTTCTTCATATATAATTATTTAGCAAAAGAACGACTTTTACCTTAGAATAATATAACGCGCGTTGGTTTTTTTACACAATTTAACAATTATAGAATACTGCAAGCGTAATACAGCCGTTTTGAAAAACATAACAGCATTATTTTATTGACGCGATTTTATTTGACGGCCCGCTAACAGCACACAGGGTTTTCCGGAAATTGCGCCATTATTTGAAGTATGACATAGGTATTTCTTTCCACAATCCATGAGAAAGGTGGCCGATAAGCAGTTCGTAAATAAGGTACAAGGGCCAGAATATATAGGTAATTAATAATACGATAAGGTTATGGTTATAGTACCAGCTTACCATTAGCGCATATATCCCTAATACAAGGTAGAGTATGCTCGAATCTCTGTTTCTCATTTTTGTTGACTTTTATTGGCGTAAAATAACGATGTTAAACTAATACTTAATGTTAACAGTTCCAAATATTTGTACCATTCAAGCGCTCTGGAGCACAAGTTAAGCATAAATGAAGCGAAATACTTCAGGCAGGTTAACTGTATGCCGTTTGTTATCAAACCGCCAAAGTTATTTCCTTTCGATAAACATTCCGATCTCTAAAATATGGGTGCCCTGTTAACATCACTAATATACAGTCTGCACTATTAATTAATTATGACTGGTGTGTTAATAACAATTAAATAAACCCACTTGTTTGTTAAGCTTAATTATATATCTTGCCTGCTTGTTACCAAGTATTAAATTTTAATAATTGATAACAAAAACACCAATTCATAAAACAAATTATACAACAAAGGGTTAACTTAAAAAAAACAAAAACTTATCATGGCAACAACAAACGGTATTACTGCTTATTCAGTAAAAACAAAAACTAAAAATGTACCAATGATCAACCCGGTTATTGATATTAAATCAGGCCGGTACATTGCAACAGGAACAGATGCCGCAGGCAACAAAATGGCTGCTATTATGGGAAAGGCAACTGCCGAAGAACATGTAAAAAATGGCAATGCTAAAAAAGGTTCCGGCTGGTAGTTTTTACTTCTAAGTCTTAAGTCGAAAGTCCTGAGTCTTAAGTAAAAGTCCCAAATAGGGCTTTTAATTTAATATTCAGGGCTTTCGGTTAATTTTTTTAGTTTTTTTTCAATTTTAAAACCTCCTCCGATCTTGCCCTCAATATCTTCTTGAGTAAGAAAATAAAAATTGAGGGCTTTAGACTTCCGACAAAAGACTTTTTGACTTTATGTTGGCGTGCCCCGCCACCTCAATATCTTCTATACCCAATAGTTGAATTTTATATTTTGACGGCAATAAAGCGTTTTTCAACGAACCTTCAAGTTTGAATTTTCTCATGATTCTGTAAAGCTTTAAAACAGGCATCGACCAGGGTATACTGCCAATAGGAAGCATCTTTTTTATTGCCTGCGGTACAAGCTGTAACTGTACCTGTTTTAAAATAATATAACGTGACGTACCCAGGTGTTTTTTATACTGGCGGTAAAGATCAGTTGTAAATTCGCTTTTAATAAGGTTTTGCTTTAAGTGCTCTTCCCGCACTATCAGCCACTCATTGAATGTTTGGGGCAGATCTTTTAGCTGCATGCGTATGCCTACCCGGTAAAAAACGTTAAATATTTCAGCTTTTTCTGCGCCAGTCAGTTTTCTTTCTATTAGTTCGAATGAGCTGATGGAATATCCTATCAATAAGAATAAAACATCACGGTAAGCCCAATCGGGAATATTGGCCCCACGGTTTTTTTCCACACTTTTATGGATGGCAGTGATCTGGTCAATTGCCCGCAGTGCTGTTTCTTCGTCCGAAAAAATAATTTGACGGGCGTAAGCAATGGTTGAGAACAGGCGTCCGAGCGGATCCGCCGGAAGGCGGCCTGTAAAATATAACCAGTCTACAGCTTTGTTTAAAGCAAACTCCGCAGCAGCGCCGGCGAAAATAAAGAGACAAGTATCCGCTTTCCCCCATATTTTCCTTACGATAGAATCATTATCTACAAACAAAGCTTTCATTTGGGTCTCAAAAATTTTTAAGGCTATCCTTTAAGTTTTCCACAACAATAACCAGCAGGATGCCCAATGTGTACATCCCCATATCAACAAACGAAAATGAAGCACCTAACAATATCCGCGCTATTTTTGAATGCTGCAGCCCAAGCAGGTTTACCAGGTGAAAATATTGCGAAATTTCGACCGCAAAAGCGTATAATAATACCCAGGCTGCGGTAAGCAGTACAGGGAAATTAATAAAGCTTTTAACCAGGCAATACAGCAATATTACCACCAGGAAGTCGCCGCCATAGGGGCGCACGAACGAATCGCGTATATTAGTGCCGATATAAAATTCCATACTGAATAGGAGCAGGGCAAGCAGAAAATAGTATTTATTAAATCTCATTCTTTAAACGAGCAAAAGTACTTTGCATTTCAAAGTAATAAAGAATTATTGAGATTAGCAAGGGGAGGGGCGTTTTTTCTACCCGGTCTACTTAACAAAAGGCACTATAAAAAGCCTGTTGTCCCGTTTTTTTGTTACCTTTGTGCAAATTATGCTTGTTTGATATACATTCGGGCTTCCCGGCCCGGTACACTGCATTCAGCACGAAGGCCATCATCTTTAACACATACCATTATGGCAAAATCACAGGCGACTTTCATGAAGAAGCAACTCGAAAAAAATAAACAAAAAAGGAAAGAGGATAAAGAACAGCGCAAGATGGAGCGTCAGCAAAACTCAACAGGCGGTGACATGGAACTGGCTTATGTTAACGAATTTGGAGAGATTGTTTCAACACCACCCGAAAATTATAATAAGCCTCTTTAAGTCAACAGTCTTTGGTCTAAAGTAGTAAGTCGTATTTTTTCCCTTTGCCAGGCTATATCTATTTGATTTTTATTTTATCCTGTTGAAATAATTGTAGCTTAGTTTTTTAATCACAATTATGTATGTATAATAATCGGGAAAGCATTCAACCATCACCAGCCTATTTTAAACTAATAACCCTTGTCCATGCAGCGCTGCTTATTGGGCAGATTTTATTCGGCGTTGTTACATATTCAATCACTAATAGCACAGGCCTAAATTTAAAGCCCGGGAATGATGTGTTTTTTTATGTAGCACTATTATTGACCGTTGGCGGAATGCTGATGGGCACTTTTTTGTTTAAACAGCAAGTTGCCAAGCTTGCCGACAAGGCTTCGCTGCGCGAAAAATTAACAGCCTATCAAGCGGCGCTTATTATAAGGTTTGCATTTAGTAACGGGCCATCAATGTTTGGGATTGTAGTATATATGCTCACCGGGAATTTGTTTTATATGATACTTACCACGCTTAATGTGCTCTATTTTATATGGATACGGCCAACAAAGGATAAAATTAAAGAAGACCTTAGTTTAACTTACGAAGAAGAATTAGCGATGGAGGGATAAAATCCTAAAAATTCCATTAGTCCCCGCGTTTTATAAAATATAATGGTGAAATTTAGTCCCGAAAGTTTTCAGTTTTAACTATGAAAAACATTAGAGATTATTTTTTTGTGCCAACCCAGGTCTTTTTATTTTTTGTGACGCTCATTTTTTCCGGGAGTTGTTATGCTCAAGCCAACAATGCAACCGAAAAATGCCTTATCGTATCAGATATCCACTTTAGCCCCTTGTACGGCACGCCAAAAGATACGGCGCTTAGGAGAAAATTGCAGGCAGCATCTATTGACGAGTGGAAAACAATATTCGAAAACTTAAAAGTACAGGCCACTATAAATGCAAGCCTGCTGTACCAGGACGCAAACTATGGCATATTGCAGTCGGCATTGGATAATATGAAAAGACGGTTGCCGCACCCGGCTTTTATCATCATTGCAGGCGACTTTATATGGCATGGCGCAAAACCAGCTGATTCGGTATTAAAAAGAAAAAGTATCCGCTTTATCGCCCAATTATTTAAAGAACGCTTCCCGGGTGTTACTATCATCCCGGCATTGGGCAATAATGACACTTACGGGCAGGATTATGCCTTACAGGACTCCAAATTTTTAAACGACTTTGCAAATGCCTGGGCGCCGAACCTGCCAAAAAGGTCGGCCGATGAACTAAAGGGGCAGGGTTACTATACCTGTACCACCGGTAAGTTAAAAGTAATGGTTTATAATAGCGCTTTGCTGAACGCCGGTACTAATTATCCGCAGGCGGGGGCCATGATAAACTGGCTGCAAACGAACCTGGCCGATACCAAAACTAAAAATGTGTGGCTGCTTACCCATATCCCGCCCGGTACTAATGTGTATAATGGTTCGAGTTTTTGGAATGCTGGCCCTACACAAACTTTCATCAATACAGTGGTGCAATATTCATCAAAAATTAAGTTTGGAATAGCCAGCCACACCCATTTTAACGATTTCAGGGTGTTTTATAACACAGCTAATGAGCCTGTTTCGTATATGCGGATAGTGCCATCCATTTGTTCGAACCATGGCAATAACCCGTCGTTCGAGATAGCCGAACTTAACAGCAACACCAGCGAGGTAATAAAAGAAACAAACTATTACCTCAATTTAGCGGACATTCCTAACGATAAAGGTGTAATCAGAGCCGAATGGAATGATACACTTGAACTGCCTTCGCTTTTTGAGTTATCTAAAATAAATGCAACCGGATTTTCAAAGTTTATGGATGATGTTAAGGCTGACAAGTCCATGCACTCAATTGATAATTACCGAAAATTTTATACCGTTGGTACAAAGATAGACAGCTCTATTAGAATAAGCCGCGCTAATTATTTAAAGTATTTGAAGGCGGATTCGTTGAAGGCTGAGTGACTTTAAATAAGCCGAAGTCTACTCATCAAGCCAACGATCAAGATCTGCTTCAGTAATATTCTTTTTCTCTATGGCCTTTTGAATATTTTCCTGGAGTTTCCCGGAGAAATATCGCGCAAGCATAGCCTTAATAGCCAACAAGTCTTCCTCCTTTGGCTGGAAAGAATACATATTTAACAGGTCCAATTGTAAAGCGCTTAATTTTTGACTTTGCATGGGCGATTGCTTTTTACAAAAATATTAAATTTTTGTTATTCTTTATTCGTTAAAAGATTCTTAACATCGTTGTTCCACACAAAAACCAGCGCAAAGTTTCAGATTACCCGATCCATCGCAAGTATAAATAATTGGTTGGACTCTGGTCTTGTACCTGAATTATCTACACCAACTGTATCTTCCCCAATTTATCCGTCATCATTTCAGTAAACCAAAGGTTGCCATCGTGGCCCATTTTTATCCTGTGCATCATCGACATTTTGCTCGGTATGGTATGCATTGTAAATGGTACGCCCGAAAGGTCATCGGTAGTCAGGTCCCGTATGGATTTATCAAACCTGATGATATAATCATATCCTGCCGGAGTGGGGTTAGTGGTATCAACATAAACCTGCACCCATAAGTTGCCCTCATGATCGAATGCCAGCGAGGCCAGGATGTCGTTTTTTTGCAGCGCAGGTACATGGTATTCGGTGATGTTACCACCCATATCTATCTTTCCTATTTTAACACCGGCTTCTTCGGTAAACCACATAAATTTGGCCGAAGGATCGGCGATAACAGCAATAGGACGACTGTTTGTCGTTGGGATAGGATATTCATTTAAAACACCGTCATGGGATATATTGAGGATGGCGCTGCCAAACAACTCAGTCCCCCAGATACCGACATCGGCGCCCGCCGACAGATAAATGGGTAATGCGGCCAGGGTATTTAACTGGAAATGCTCCACCGACCTGTCGGGTTTAATGCGCCCGATGGTACTGGTACGTTTGCCGGTAAACCATATGGTTTCGCCATCGGCATCAAGGCCGATGCCATGCGGGGCGGTGTTTATTACGGTTTTTTCATCGTCGAGATGCAGTTGTACGTCAATTTCTTCCTTTATGCACCCTTCTTCATCAAGCCGTACCACTTTGCCATGAAACTCAAGCGATACCCACAGTTGACCTTTTTTATCTATCAAAATGCCATGCGGGCCGCTTTTATGGGGCATGTCATAATAGGTATGCAGCTTGCCGTTGTAATCAAATTTGGCTACCCGGTGCATATTTTGCCCGGTAACAAAAATAAACTTTTTGCCAACCGCCAGTTCGTGTGTCGAAGCAGTCTTGCCATCGGGCCAGTTGAGGCTGTATTCAGTAATGATACCTACTGTTGAAGGGCTGCTGGTTGCCTGCATGCCGGGCATATTCATATCCATAGTTGTAAGTGTTTAGGGTTGGTTTTGATAAAGGGTTAAATTATATGCCCCTAAATTAGAATTAATTTACTTATTAGCGCCTGTTAGGTAAATAAATATTATGAATGTTTTTGAGTAGAACAAAAACGGCTGTTCGTTAGTTTAATATTGAATGGATTACCTTAATTTAATACTATCCCCATGTGGCACGAAACCGGCAACAAACTATACCGCTCCTTTGAATTTAAGAATTTCTCTGAAGCGTTCGCATTTATGACAAGGGTGGCCTTACTGGCCGAGAAGATGGACCATCATCCCACCTGGACGAATACTTATAACAAGTTGGAAATATGGTTGAACACACATAGCGCCGGCAATGTAGTTACGGATAAAGACAAAAAGCTGGCTAATGGGATAGATAAATTATTAAAGCCTTAGTCGTAAAAACTTAACGCCTTTTACTCAAGCCGGTTTATCTGCCATCTTACGGGCCTTTTCATAAATATTATTGGGGATGGCCGGGGTTGTTTTTTCGAGGTTACCCCATTGGGCTAAAAGCTTTTCGAGAAATTGCTTGTTCACATCCTTTTCCCAGCATTCTGAAAGTTCCAATTGCCGCTTAACTGCCCGAATGCAGCAACGGCACGACTATGTTTTGAAGCCAGTTCGCCAAGTTTTAAAAAAGTATTTGCGGCTGCAAATAATGCGGCAAGCACACTGAAATCACCGGCAACTGCTTTTTCCGTATCAGTGCCTGATTTTAACGAAACGATGACTGCTGTTGATACCAGTGCCGCAAGTATCGTAGCTGTAAGGCCGATAATGCGGTTCAAAGCATTATAACGCGCAAAGCAAAGGCTATGCGCAATATGCCTTATGCGTAAGCCTTTTCCCCATTGACCGATAAACTTTTCACGGTCTGCCTGGATTTCTTCTTTTTCTGACATGGGATGTTCTTTTAAAATATTAGGTATGTGTTAATAAGGTCCGTTAGAAGACCGCCTGACGATCCACATCATAAATGTAAGTAGGTTTGGTATCAATTGCAAATTCGGGGTTTTAAGTCTTAACCTTGCGGTTTTACAGCATGTTTTATATTTATTGAGACATATATATATTCAATAAGTTGACCTGCCAACTTGAAATGCAGGAAGATAATTCCTTGTTTATTTCGTATATTTACGTTGGTACGAGGTTATGTTTTCTATATAAAGTGGTATACGGAAATATCTTAGTGAGTCCATTTTTACGCAAAAAAAGACAATTTTCTTAGCCTTTTTTCTCAACTAATTGATAGTTAATATATTATATAAAAAACGAATTGTTTTTTATCACGCCCTAAACACGTTTAGCCTTAAAAACGGGAAATTTTATCACGCCCTAAACGCATTTAGCCTTCAAAATTGATTTTTTTATCACGCCCTAAACGCGTTTAGCCTTAAAAACGGGAAATTTTATCACGCCCTAAATGCATTTAGGGCGTGATAAATCCACAATTTGGATATTAGCCGGGTGATGCGGTAACTAACAATCCACATCGGCCTAAATTTTCCACAATGGGGTTAAACACCACCCAATGCATTAACTTTACCAACCTATAAAAAAGGAGCATTCCATTTGGCAAAAGACGCAACAAAAGAGACGCCGTTAATGCAGCAGTACAATACCATTAAGGTAAAGTACCCTGGAGCATTGCTGCTTTTTCGTGTGGGCGATTTTTATGAAACCTTTGGCGAGGATGCCATTAAGGCGGCGGGCATATTAGGCATTGTGCTTACCCGGCGGGCAAACGGCGCTGCAACACATATCGAACTGGCGGGTTTTCCGCACCATTCGCTGGATACTTACTTGCCTAAGCTTGTGCGTGCGGGGCAGCGGGTAGCTATTTGTGACCAACTGGAAGACCCGAAAACGACCAAGACTATTGTAAAGCGCGGGGTTACAGAACTGGTTACACCCGGTGTCGCCACAAGTGATAACATCCTGCACCAAAAAAGTAATAATTACCTCGCTTCGTTATATTTTGAGAAGAACAGCATTGGTATTGCACTTATAGACATTTCAACAGGGGAGTTTTTAACCGCCCAGGGTAGCAACGCCTACATCGATAAGCTGCTGCAAAGTTTTTCACCAAGCGAGGTAATCTATCCAAAAAGCCGTCAGCACGACTTTAAAGATACTTTTGGCGACCGGTTTTATACTTATACCCTTGACGAATGGCCCTATAGTGGCGATTACTCTACCGAAGTATTGCTAAAGCATTTCGGGGTAAAGTCGCTTAAAGGTTTTGGTATTGATAAGCTGAATTTGGGCATAGTAGCCGCCGGTGTGGCCCTGCATTACCTTAACGAGACCGAACACCGCAACCTGCAGCATATATCGGCCATCAGCAGGATAGAGGAAGACCGGTACCTATGGCTGGATCGGTATAGCGTGCGTAACCTCGAACTGGTAGGCTCGGCCAATGAAAATGCCCATACACTTGTTGAAGTGCTCGACCAAACCTGCTCGCCCATGGGCGCGCGCCTGCTGCGCCGGTGGATAGTAATGCCGTTGAAAGAAATTAAGCCGATTAATGACCGGCTGGGTGTTGTTGAGTTTTTGATAGGAGAGGAAGAGCTGCGCGAAACCCTGAAACAAAATATCCGCTTGATTGGCGACCTCGAGCGGCTGATCTCGAAAATCGGCCTGCAAAAGGCAAACCCGCGCGAGGTATGCCAATTGAAGAAAGCGCTAATAGCCATTGATACCATTAAAAAACTGGGTGAAACATCACCCAGCCTGCCTTTGCAGTCCATCAGCGCACAGTTGAATCCCTGCACGCTTATCATCGAAAAAATAGAAAATGAACTAAGTGCAGAGCCGCCTGTAATGCTGGTAAAAGGCGGGGTAATGAAAGAAGGTATTAACGAGGAACTCGACCATTTGCGTAAAATAGCATTTGGCGGTAAAGGCTATTTATTAGAAATACAGAAACGCGAAGCTGAATCGACGGGTATCCCATCGCTCAAAGTATCGTTCAATAATGTATTTGGCTACTACCTGGAGGTCACCCACAGCCATCGCGATAAAGTGCCCGCTGAGTGGATACGCAAGCAGACACTGGTAAATGCCGAACGCTACATTACCCCGGAGCTAAAGGAATACGAAGAACAAATATTGGGCGCAGAAGAAAAAATATTGGCGCTTGAAACACGGCTGTATAACGACCTGGTTTACCAGCTTGCCGAATATATAAAACCGATACAGCTAAACGCACAATTAATAGCCCGGCTGGATGTGCTGTTAAACTTTGCCACTATTGCCATAAAAAACTATTATGTTAAGCCGGATATTAATGAAAGCAGGGTTATAGATATAAAAGGCGGCCGTCATCCCGTTATCGAAAAAAACCTCCCGCTGGGCGAAGAATATATCACCAATGATGTTTTTCTTGATTCGGAAACACAGCAGATCATCATTATTACCGGGCCAAATATGGCGGGTAAATCGGCGTTGCTACGGCAAACGGGACTTATTGTGCTGATGGCACAAATGGGCAGCTTTGTGCCTGCTAAGGCAGCCTCAATTGGTTTGGTTGATAAGATTTTTACCAGGGTTGGCGCATCGGATAACCTTTCATCGGGCGAATCAACCTTTATGGTGGAGATGAACGAGACGGCCAGTATCCTCAATAACTTATCCGACAGGAGTTTGATTCTTTTGGATGAGATAGGCCGGGGAACATCAACTTACGATGGTATTTCCATAGCATGGTCTATAGCAGAATTTTTGCATAACCAGCCGCAGGCCAGGGCAAAAACGTTGTTTGCCACCCATTACCACGAATTAAATGAGCTGAGCACCAGCTTTAATAGGATAAAAAATTATAATGTCTCGGTAAAAGAGGTAGGACAGCAGATCATTTTCCTTCGTAAACTGGTCCCCGGCGGCAGCGAGCATAGTTTTGGTATCCACGTAGCCAAATTGGCCGGGATGCCCCAGAAGGTATTGAGCCGCGCCAATGAGATATTAAAGAAACTCGAAGCCGAACGGACAGGAGGGGAGCATATTAAAGAAAGTATCCGCAAAGTGCAAAAGCAAGCGGTGCAAATGCAAATGTTTTCGATTGATGATCCTGTACTTGTAAAAATACGCGACACGCTAAATAACCTTGATGTAAATACCCTGACGCCGGTTGAAGCGCTGATGAAGCTGGATGAGATACAGAGGGTAATAAAAGGCTGATCCTAATAAGGTTTTATTATTTTTGATCTATAGAAACTTTACCATGATAAAAGATACTATCCTTCAATTAAACGAAGCTATCGACCGGCTTGTTTTCGTAAATAACCGTGCGATCAACTGGACTGCCAAACCCGCGCCTGACAAATGGTCGAAAAAGGAAATTATCGGCCATTTGATAGATAGCGCCCAGATAAACCTGCAACGGTTTGTGCGCTGTACTTATGAAGAAGGTTTTAAACTGACTTATGAACAGGTTGAATGGGTGCAAGCCGGGCATTACCAGCAGGTAGATATGACGGACCTGGTTGGTTTGTGGGAACAGTTGAACGCGCAAATTATACATGTATTACAGCACTATCCCGCCGACAGGCTGCAAGCTAAATGCGACAACGGCAAAACCACGGTGAGTATGCACACCGTTGAATGGCTTGCGCAGGATTATGTTGACCATTTAAACCATCATTTAAGGCAAGTTTTATCGTAGTAATTGTTTATGGAAGCAGCTAGAACCAGACCATCTGGTTACTCGGGCACGCCACTGGCAAAAAAGCTTGGGATAAAAGCCGGTTTTGAGATAAAGCTTGTGAATGCCCCGGATCATTACTTTAGTCTTTTTACCGATTTGCCTGGCGATCTGAATTTTAAAGATGATCCAACCACTAAAAAAGATCTTATCCATTTTTTTGCCAAACAAGAAGAAGCGTATCTGAAAACACTTCCGTCATTAAAAGAGCAAATAAAACCAAACGGCATCATCTGGGTATCGTGGCCAAAAAAAGCATCAAAAATTATAACAGATATTACTGAAGATACCATCCGCAATTACGCTATCAAAATAGGCCTGGTTGATATAAAGGTTTGCGCGGTTGATGAGATATGGTCGGGATTGAAGTTGGTTATCCCCGTTAAGGACAGATGAAAGCGCGATAAGGGATTTACCTTCATCTTCAATAACCATTCACTTAATCAACTCAATAAACCACTCACTACTCAAAATTTTACACCTAAGTTAAACTTTCCTTTTACAAATAGTTTACCTTCGCTTTATTATAATAGCAATATGCCTAAAATAGAACTTTCGCGCGTTAAAGGTGATTTTGGTTTTGAAGCCAAAGATGAGAATGACCACGTAGTAAAAATGGATAGCAGCCCCGAAAGCGGCGGCTGGGATTATGGCGTACGGCCCATGCAAATGTTGCTGATGGGCCTTGCAGGTTGCTCGGCCATCGATGTGATAACTATTTTGAAGAAACAACGCCAGGAAGTGAAAGACTATAAAATGGTAGTTAACGGCGAACGTGAAAAAGGAAAAGAGCCATCATTATGGCAGGATATTAATGTAGAATTTCATTTATATGGCAATATCGATGAAGATAAAGCAATAAAAGCAGCCGAACTTTCCATCGGCAAATATTGTTCAGTAGCCGCAACACTTCAAAAAGCCGGCGCCGAAATAAAATGGCGGGTGTTTGTGCACCAGGTTAGTTAATTAGTGATTAGAAGAAGTCCGCAAGTCGGAAAGAAGAAAAATCCTCATTCCGCAATTGGCATTCCGACTTCCGCATTGCAGAAACTAATCTCTAATCAACTATTTAGAAATTATCTTAAACTCTGTTCTTCTGTTCTTCTGACGACCTTCATCGGTGGTATTTGGAGCGATAGGCTGCGTTTTACCATAACCTTTATATACCAGCCTGGTAGCATCGACCCTATTGCTGACAAGGTAATTATATACCGACTTTGCCCTATTTTCAGACAGTATTTGATTAGCCTGGTCGTTGCCCACATCATCAGTATGGCCTGATATTTCAATATGAAGCGTGGGGTTCAGCTTCATAAACTCAACCAGCTTGTCTAACTCTGCCAGCGATTCTGTTTGCAGGGCAAATTTATTGGTCTCAAAAAATATATTGTTTAGTATCACCTTGTTTCCGATCTCTATCGGCTCCAGGAAAACTGATATATTGAATGGATTTTTTGCTTCGTGCCCAACCAGCGAGAAGTTTTCTGAATAAAACAGGTAACCGCTCTTTGAAATATTTAAACCATAGTTTTTACCCGAAGTTAGCGTAGCAAGGAAATTGCCGTCCTCGGCATCGCTATAATCCTGGTAAACAGGTGTGTTTTTTTGCAGGTCAATAATTTCAACAGCCGCTTCCAAAGGCTGTTTTGTTTTAGCATCGGCAACCTTCCCTTTTACATAAGTAACTATATGCGGCCTCAAATTTGCCGGCAGCTCAAAGGTGTAAATATCATACCCACCAAAGCCATCCAGGTTGTTCGACGAAAAAAAGGCATCCTTACCATTGGCGGTCAAGGTAAGCCCGTTCTCATCGCCGCTGGTATTAATTGGGTAACCCAGATTTTCGGGCTTTTGCCATTGGCCGTCTTTGCTTAAACGACTTACAAAAAGATCCATTCCGCCTAAACCAGGCCAGCCATTCGAGCAAAAATATAAGGTGCTGTCATCGGGATGTATAAAAGGCGACTGCTCATCGTAAGCGGTATTGATATTGGGCCCCAGGTTTTCCGGTTCGCCCCAACCTTTATCGGTTAATGTTGATTTCCAGATATCATAGCCGCCATAACCACCTTTGCGGTTACTTACAAAATAAAGTGTACGCCCGTCCGAACTGATGGATGGCTGCGATTCCCACCCGGGTGTATTTATGGGAGGGGGTAGGTCAAATGGTTTGCCCCAGTCATCACCTTTTTTTTGCGCGATATAAATATCACAGCGCCCAAGCCCATCGGGCCGGTTACAGCCTGTAAAAAACAAAAATTTACCATCCTGCGAAATTGATTGTGCGCCCTCATTATAATTAGGTGTATTTATCTGGTCGCTTAAATAGGTGGCTGTTTGCCATTGGCCATCAACCTTTACACTTTTATAAAAATCTTCGTTATTATTTATTTTACGGGTAAATATTATTGTACTTTCATCAGCAGTGGCCGTGGGTAAATACTCGTCATCCGCTGTATTTATTGCGGCCCCCATATTAACAGGTTTAAACGGGACAGGGTGCTGTACAGCATTGATGCTGAACTTACAGTCCGCTATTAATTTGT
>Ga0207013_1007_pt2 | contig 59674 bp, 50 predicted proteins | sample Alteio_BWMinCont_55_FD_153501 | JGI IMG/M metagenome (GOLD analysis project Ga0207013, IMG submission 153501) | Enriched cells from forest soil in Barre Woods Harvard Forest LTER site, Petersham, Massachusetts, United States -... | ecosystem: Environmental > Terrestrial > Soil > Temperate forest >...
CTATAATGTCGATGATCGCAAAAAGGATCATAGTGACAGAAAGTATTTCCCTGAAAATTAGTGGTTGCATGGCTTCGTAGGTTTTTATGCTTTTGACTTTAACCGAAAACAAAGCAAAAATGCAACTAAAATGTAGAAAGATGATAAAAAGAATATGCTATGCACCGAAATTGCCGCCGCCACACCTGCTGTTAACGGCCCAACCGTTTGCCCGATAGAGGCGTACGACTGGTTGATACCCAATATTTTGCCTTGTTCGGAGTGGTCGATATTATCGGCGATAATGGCATTAAGCATAGGGTTGCGCAAGCCGTTGAACAGGCCGTAGATGCAAAGGCATATGGAAAAAGGTATTAACAACGAGATAAAGCCCGAGATAAACATCGCCGCAAAACATAACACGGTCGACATCAGCAATATCATTTGCTTGGACGAAAATGTTTTTATAAAAAACGGCACGCTCAGCTGCATAATTATGCCGTAAATACCAAATCCCGCAAGGAAAAAACCCATGGTCAGCGGGCTTATTTTTAAAACATCCACACTAAAAGTTTGAAAACCAATGATCATGGTGAATTGTGCCATGGTGAGGAAGAAGCCTGTGGAAACCGCCGTGCCGATAGTTGGCCGCCTTATGGTAGTTATGAGCGTTTTAAACTTGAATCTGTCGTCGAAATTTAAGCGGGTTTGTTTACTGGTGGGATTGGTTTCCTGCAATAAAAATGCCGCTAAAAGGGTGCCGATCAATGAAATAGCCGCAGCAAAAAAGAACGGTGCCTGCGGACTTATTTTATTAAACACATCACCAATAAAAGGGCCGATCACAAACCCAAATGCTAATGAAGAACCTAAAATACCAAATCGCTTTGCCCGGTTTTGTGGTGTTGCGGTGTCGGCTACCATTGCCTGGGCTACGGATACATTGCCGCCTGTTAAGCCATCCAATATGCGTGCTGCAAAAAGTATCCATAACAACCGGGCCTCCGCGAAAAGCAAAAAAGAAATACATGTGCCTGCCAGGCTGATGACCAGCAGAGGCTTGCGTCCCCATTTATCAGAAAGCGACCCTAAAATTGGGGTTGCAAAAAATTGGGCTACAGAAAATGAAGCTGTTAAAACGCCAAGTGTTGTGCCTGTTAACCCAAAAGTTTTACCATAAGTATAAAGCACCGGCACTATGATACCAAAACCCAGGGAGTTGATAACGCATACTAATACTAATATCCAAAGGTTTTTATTGGTTTTCATGCCTTATGCTGCCTTCTCCAAAGGAGAGGGTTCTTTATTGTTATTTTTTTCTGCCTTTTAAAATCCCGTTTTGCCTCACCCTGCCCTCTCCAAAGGAGGGTTCTTTACACGCGTACTTCTCAAGTCCTCTCCTTTGGAGAGGATTTAGGTGAGGCAAAATCCCGCACAACAAAAAAGGTTCTGACTATCCAGAACCTTTTTTGTTACAAGTATTTATACTGTAGCAACGTTATTACTAATTAATATCAACTTATTGCTTTTCAAAATCTGAAGCTGTTGGCAATATATCACCGGCTTTGCCAAGCTTACTGTTATACCTGCTGTAAGTAAAATATATTACCAGGCCAACTATCATCCAGCCAAGGGCAGCAAGTTGTGTGCTAAGCGCCAAACTAATGATCATAGCTGCACAAATAAGGATACCTAATATTGGCACAAGCGGTACAAGCGGCGTTTTAAACGGCCTTACCAGGTTAGGGTCTTTTTTGCGCAAGATCATAACCCCGACACACACCACGACAAATGCAAATAATGTGCCTATAGAGGTAAGGTCGCCCGCGACGCTTTCAGGTAAAAACCCGGCAAATAAACCAACGAAAACAAACAATATCATATTGCTTTTATATGGCGTCCGGAATTTTGGATGAAGATCGCTGAATACTTTTGGCAGCAAGCCATCTGTCGACATCGTATAAAAAACCCTCGACTGACCTAATAGCATTACTAAAATTACTGAGGAAAAACCAGCCAATATTGCGATGGTAACCAATGTGGAAAGCCATGAATAGCCTGCCATATAGTGGCTGATGGCATAAGCCACCGATGCTTCTTTGCCAGCCTTCATAAAGTCGGTATATGGTGCTACACCGGTTAATACCCATGAAAACAGGATATAAAGTATAGTGCAAACAACCAGTGACCCTAAAATCCCTATCGGCATATCACGTTTTGGATTTTTTGCTTCCTGGGCGGCAGTAGAAACTGCATCGAACCCGATAAAGGCAAAGAACACTACGCCGGCGCCCCTTAGTACGCCGCCCCAGCCGTGATTAAAAAATGGTAAATAGGAATATAATTTTCCGCTTGGCTGCATTACCGGCGGCGCGTTTTCAGGTATAAGGTACGGTGTGTGGTTCACCGGGTTTATGTACTTCCAGCCAATTGCGATAAATACCAATACTATGGCTACTTTTATAAATACAATAACAGCGTTAACCGTTGCCGATTCCTGCGTCCCTTTTATAAGAATTGCGGATAATAAAAGTAAAATAAATAATGCAGGTAAATTGATAATGCCGTGATGGCTAACTCCGTTTACAAGTACAGATTCCATCGGCGAGTGGCACCACTCATAAGGTATTCGATGCCCGACCAGGTTATTCAGGTATTCGCTCCAGCTTATAGATACCGTTGCCGCACCGAGGGCATACTCCAATACCAGCGCCCATCCAATTATCCAGGCTATAATTTCGCCCATGGTGGCGTAGGCATAAGTGTAGGCACTCCCTGCAATTGGGATGATAGAGGCAAATTCGGCATAACAAAGGCCTGCAAATGCGCAGCCGACAGCTGCTACAATGAAAGAAATGGTTACCGCAGAGCCTGCATGTTCACCGGCTGCGGAGGCAGTCCTCACAAAAAGGCCCGCACCGATAATAGCCCCAATGCCCAGTGCGATAAGGCTACCCGCAGTAAGCGTTCGTTTAAGTCCCGCCCCTTCTTCAGATGAGGCCACTAATTGCGCAATAGATTTTTTTACAAATAACTTCATGTTCTAATTAATAAGATCAGTTTAAATAAGTTAAGATCAGTTTCTCCAAACGTAGTTAAATTTATTGAAAACATAAAGTGCAGAATGTAACAATGGGAAGGGAAAGAATTACAGAATAATAGTTTGGTTTTAAGTTGATTGGGTTGGGTTGGATTGGGGGTTGCTTTGGATTAAGTTGATTAGGTTGGATTAAGTTGGATTGAGTTGATAATAGATGATGGATAATTAGCTTATTGATTTTTATAAGATAGAAGAAAGTTAGCCCCTAAAGTTATTTGTAGAAATTATGGGCGTTCCCTTCGGGCCGGGCTGTACGCTCATACGCCTGCAGGCCTTATGCTCATGGCCGGTATCCGCTGCCATCCCTAACGCTGATCCAGGCATCAAATCACCTATGTATTAAGTATATACGACTCTTAATTCACGTTTAATAGCGTTCCAGTCCCTTGCAGTAGTTTTGCCGTTTATAAAATCATTATCCCGTTTTAATATTTCTTGCTTGTGCCGTTCGGTTAGCCCTATGATATCACTATCGCTCTGATAAACATATTGCATCCTGTCGAGGAATTCGACCAGCGCTTTTTCTTGTTCTTCGGTATGGGGGGTAACTATAACGGTCATTAAAAAATCTAATAATACTAGCTGTCAAATTCAAAATCAAAAAAGAAGTACTATAATAAACAAAGGCCGCAAGCGCGGCCTTTGTTTATTATTTAAAAAGATAATTTTTACGCTTTCTTATCAACCTTAACTATTGCACTGCTCATTGCCTGTACTTTAATTACTTTTTGAACAGGATGGTTCATGCTGGTTGGTTTTTGCATGCTTGTATTTAAATGCGGTGCAATTACCAGCGAAACGATTGACATCAATTTGATAAGGATATTCATCGACGGGCCTGAAGTATCTTTAAACGGATCGCCTACGGTATCGCCTGTTACTGATGCTTTGTGCGGTTCTGATTTTTTATAATACATCTCGCCGTTGATCTCCACACCTTTTTCGAATGATTTTTTGGCATTGTCCCATGCACCGCCTGCGTTGCTCTGGAATAAGCCCATCAGCACGCCTGACACTGTTACACCTGCCAGTAAACCCCCCAAAACTTCCGGGCCAAAGGCAAAACCGATAATAATTGGGGTAACCAGGGCAATAAGGCCCGGGGCTACCATTTCGCGGATAGATGCTTTGGTTGATATGGCCACGCATTTCTCGTATTCAGGTTTACCGGTGTACTCCATAATGCCCGGTATTTCGCGGAACTGGCGCCTAACTTCTTCAACCATAGCCATTGCTGCACGGCCTACCGCCGAAATAGCTAAAGCAGAGAATATAAATGGTATCATACCACCAACAAATAAGCCGGCGAGTACGTTCGCTTTGTAAATATCAATATGCTCGATACCTGCCACACCAACAAAGGCTGCAAATAAAGCCAGCGAGGTCAACGCTGCCGAAGCAATAGCAAAACCTTTACCTGTAGCTGCTGTAGTATTACCTACAGCATCAAGGTTATCCGTACGGTGACGTACTTCTTCGGGTAAACGGCTCATTTCGGCAATACCACCTGCGTTATCGGCAATAGGACCGAATGCATCGATTGACAATTGCATAGCGGTGGTTGCCATCATACCTGCGGCAGCAATCGCTACTCCATAAAGGCCTGCAAAATAATGTGCACCATAAATACCTGCTGCCAAAACAAGGATAGGCAATACAGTTGATTCCATGCCAACGGCTAAACCTGCTATAATATTAGTAGCGTGCCCGGTTGACGACTGCCTGATAATACCCAGCACCGGGCGTTTGCCCATGGCGGTATAATATTCGGTGATCATCGACATCAAAGTACCTACAACCAATCCTACAACGATAGCGCCATAAACGCCATTCTTCGTAAAATGTGAGGATCCTACTTTTAATACACCGTTAGCCAAATCGCGCGTCATATGAAACTCGCCGTCAGGCAGCATCCATTGTACTACAAAATAAGTAGCTATCGCGGTAAAAATAATAGAAGCCCAGTTGCCTATGTTCAGCGCCTTTTGTACGCTGTCGGTCTCATTTTTTATCCTTACAAAGGCTGCGCCTACAATCGAGAATATCAAACCTAAGCCAGCAATTACCATCGGTAATAATACCGGGGCTATCCCGCCAAAATCATCATTCGAAACTATTTCGCGGCCCAAAACCATTGTGGCAAGCATTGTTGCTACGTATGAGCCAAAAAGATCGGCGCCCATACCTGCTACGTCGCCCACGTTATCGCCTACGTTATCGGCAATGGTGGCGGGGTTGCGCACATCATCCTCGGGGATGCCTGCTTCAACTTTACCAACAAGGTCGGCGCCAACGTCGGCAGCTTTGGTATAAATACCACCGCCAACACGCGCAAAAAGCGCAATTGACTCGGCCCCTAACGAAAATCCGGCCAAAACATCCAGTGCTTTTGCCATAAATTCGCCGTTTACATCATGCCCCTGGCTTCTTACATAATAGGTGTAAAAAACAATAAACAGGGAACCTAAGCCGATAATTGCCAAACCCGCAACGCCCAAACCCATAACGGTACCGCCTGTAAACGACACTTTTAATGCTTTTGCCAGGCTGGTACGTGCAGCCTGCGTAGTGCGCACGTTAGCTTTGGTAGCAATACGCATCCCTAAAAAGCCGGCAAAGGCGGACAGAAATGCGCCGCACAAAAATGAAACCGCTATCAGCGGGCTCGAAGTGGTAACTGTTGTACCTGACCAGGCCAGTAATATCATGGCTATAACCACAAAGTAGCTCAGCACTTTCCATTCGGCCTTTAAAAATGCCATTGCCCCGTCGGCAATGTGACCAGCAAGCTCGTTCATGCTGGCGTCGCCGGTTTCCTGTTTGGTAACCCACGAGGCCTTAATAGCCATGGCTACTATACCAACAAGCCCTAATACGGGAATAAGATAAATCAGGTAAGCGTTTAATTGATCCATATTTTAAATTTGGTGTTCCATCCGCAATATGGCAGACAGATAGTTATAATTTTTAAAAAGTTTGCAAATATAATCGGTCGGACGCAAATTAGTAAATTAATTTCTTTACAATAGCGTGTCAATTATAAAGTTTTTTGAATAGTTTAGAACCTTCAACATTAAACTATAGATGGAACCACTACAAGGACAACCAAAAATGAAACATGAGCTGGGTTTGCTCGACGGCACAATGCTTGTTGCAGGCTCGATGATAGGCTCGGGGATATTTATTGTCAGCGCGGATATTACGCGTAACATAGGCTCGGCCGGCTGGCTGATATTCGTTTGGATCATCACCGGGTTTATGACCATTACCGCCGCAGTTAGCTATGGCGAGCTTAGTGGCATGTACCCCAAGGCCGGTGGCCAGTATGTTTATTTAAAAGAAGCCTACAATAAATTAATAGCCTTTTTATACGGCTGGAGCTTTTTTGCCGTAATACAAACCGGTACCATTGCTGCTGTTGGTGTGGCGTTTTCAAAATTTACAGCTTATTTAATACCGGCAGTTAGCGAGGATAATATTTTATTTAGCACGATGATCGGCAAGCTGCATTTTTCTATCAGCGCGGCTCAGTTGGTTTCAATCGTAGTGATAGTGTTGCTTACTTTTATCAACACCAAAGGCGTTAAAAGCGGCAAGCTTATTCAAAATACTTTCACTATTACCAAGCTGTTAAGTTTATTCGGCCTGATAATTTTTGGTTTTTTTGCCCTTAAAGGCGATGTATGGCATGCCAACTGGGGCGACGCCTGGAATATGCACAAATTGCTTCCTGATGGCAGTTTTGGCAGTTTAACAATGGCTGCAGCGCTTGGGGCGATAGCAGCATCAATGGTGGGTTCTATTTTTAGCAGCGATTCCTGGAATAACGTAACCTTTATTGCCGGTGAAATGAATAACCCCAAACGCAATATTGGCCTAAGTTTATTTTTAGGGACGCTGATAGTTACCATTATTTATGTATCGGCAAATGTGATGTATACTGGTGTATTATCAATGCATGATATTGCCGGGGCTGACAAAGACAGGGTGGCCGTAGCAGCTTCACATGTTATTTTTGGAAATGTGGGTACGTATGTTATCGCTGTGATGATCATGATCTCGACCTTTGGCTGTAATAACGGGCTTATTATGGCGGGCGCCAGGGTTTATTATACCATGGCTAAAGATGGTCTGTTTTTTAAGAAGACCGGTACTTTAAACAAGTTTGCTGTCCCTGAATTTGGTTTATGGATACAGGCGTTGGTAGCCTCGATATTGTGCCTGAGCGGCAGGTACGGCGACCTTTTGGATATGATCTCCTTTGTGGTTGTTATATTTTACGTACTCACCATTTTTGGCATTTATAAGTTAAGGGTAACCAGGCCTGATGCTGAAAGGCCTTATAAAGCTTTCGGATACCCGGTTTTGCCAGCCATTTACATCATTATGGGTATTGCTTTTTGCATATTGCTTATTATTTATAAGCCTGAGTTTACCTGGCCGGGATTGATTATTGTGCTTATCGGCATCCCGATATATTATATAACAAAATACTTTTCCAAAAATGAAGATCAAACAGATCTCGCTTCTTAGTTTACTTTTTATTGCGGGCAATGCTTTTGCCCAGCCGCTTGAGCAAAAACTGCAAACGGCTTTTAACAGGTTACAGGCGGATAGCCAATGCAGGTACGCATCGGTTTCCTTAACGGTGCTGGATGCTAAAACGGGCGAGCAGGTATTTGCGGCCAACCCCAATATGGGCCTGGCAACTGCATCTACATTGAAAACCGTTACCACCATTACAGCCTTTAATTTATTGGGAAAAGATTTTCAATACCAAACACAATTTGGTTATAGCGGTTTGATAAGCGCTGATGGTACCCTTAACGGGGATGTTATTATTAAAGGTGCGGGCGACCCAACTTTAGGCAGCTGGCGGTATGAAACAACGCACGAAAATTATATACTTAATTTGATGGTTAGCGCCCTGCAAAAAGCGGGCATCAAAAAAATTAACGGGCGCATTATTGGGGATGATTCTATTTTCGGTTCACAGTCGATTCCTGATGGGTGGATATGGATGGATGTTGGCAACTATTACGGCGCCGGAACATCGGGCCTTACCTGGCGTGAAAACCAGTTTGATATAAAGCTCGCTACCGGGAGGGTTGATAGTCCGATTGGCATTTTGCGCGAAGTGCCTGCCGTGCCATACCTTGATTTTAAAAGTGAGCTGATAAATGCACCATCAGGCACGGGTGATAATGCATATGCTTTTTTACCTGTAGATAGCAAGTTGATGTACCTGCGGGGAACGTATGCCGAAGATCAAAGTAAAAAAAGCATCTCCGTAGCCGTGCCCGACCCTGCCTATGACGCTGCGTTCCGGTTAAACGATACTTTAAAGCGATTAGGTATTTTGGTAAGCAATGATCCTGAATCAACCAAAATATTGACAGAAAAGAGTTTGCCAGGGCCTCAGATCGCAACGAACTTAACAACCATTTTATCGCCGCATTTAAGCCAGATCATTTACTGGCTCAATCAAAAAAGCATCAACCTGTATGCCGAGCAGTTGCTTAAAACCATGGCCTGGAAAGCAGGCAAACAGCCTACTACCGAAAATGGCGTTAAGGTGGAACATGAGTTCTGGAAAGCGCGCGGCATCGACCCGCATTCACTGAATATTGTTGACGGCAGCGGCCTGTCCCCCGGCGACAGGGTGACTACCTTAACTATGGCCACCATCCTGCAATCAGCGAAAACGGCTGACTGGTTTCCTGATTTTTATGAAAGTCTGCCCACTTACAACAACATGAAAATGAAAAGCGGCAGTATACTTAATGTACTTACCTATGCCGGCTACCAAACTTATCATGGCCGCGAACTTTGCTTTTCAATAATGGTGAATAATTTTAACGGCAGCAGCAGGGAGGTGAAGGAGAAGATGTTCAGGGTGCTGGATGAGTTGAAGTAGGCCCTGGCCTCCTGAAGGGGGATTTTTTGATTGCAGGTATTAATTTAACTTTTAGTCGAGACTAGTTACAAGTTCCGACAGACGAATGACACATTTTTTTTTAAATGATTGAATTAAATCCTCATTTGTTGCTTTCTTCTGAATTTGCCGAGGAATTGTCATCGTCACCCATAAATGGCACTAAGGCGCGGGGTGTTTATAATCCAATGCAGTTCGTTTTAAGATTAAGAGAAGATGTTCATAAACAATTAGAGGAGATTAATCCTGGTGTCTCTTCGGGGTCAATTTCAGATGATCAAATCCAAGCGTTTTCAACGTATCTACACGAAACAATTCATTGGTGGCAGCATGTGGGTTCGAATTTTGGACTAATATCAAGCTTAAAATTTCCGGCCCAGACACACATTGTCCACAGTGATTTAAAAGCTTTATTGAATAATACGGGCGCATTTAAATCAATTATAAAATTTGACAGCTTATATCCCGAAAATATACACGTCAACAAAGTATTAAATTATTGGCACGATATCGAATTTGCCGGCCAAATAGCGTTTGATCATAAAAGGATGTTTAACATCGCTAATAATCCATATTTTGATTGTTGGGGTCATTCTTATCATATTATGTGGGCTTCGGCAATATGGACGCTGGGAAGCACCTTTGACAAAGAGTTTTCATTTTTACCTAATATAAAAAAATGGGACGAGGGATTTAAAGAACTTAAAGAAAAAAAAGTTCAAGGCTTTTACTATGGTTCACCAAACGGAATCCCCCCAATTGGGACAAAGGCAATATTTGAAGGCCAGGCTAGATTTTCACAACTACAATATTTAAGTCGTGCATTTAACGGCAAAGGAGATCTAAATGATTTCGAAAAAGCTGGAATGCTTAAAGGAATTTATGTTGAAGCTTTCGATCTTTTCTTACGTATTATTGGTGAATCAACGCCCTCAAAAGCAGATGACCCATTAATAGGTTTGTTCCTGTTGGTATGCGACATAGCTGTTAACCCCACTGATGGATTCCCTTTTGATATCACCCAATATGAATCTTTCGTATTTTTAAATGACCCAGGGTACCGCTTTCTTATTCTTTGTCAAATGATCAGGGACAAACACCCCCAACTGAAATCAATCATCCGTGAATACTCAAAAGAAGAATACGTTGCAGTCAGTGCCGTATTAGCTAAGTCTATAAGTTGCTTTTCTCCTTATGAAAGTGCCAATTATGTTCTTCATTGGATAAAGAAAGAGAATATAATTAATGAATTACTTCAACAGGAAGTACTTTATAAATATTCATCAGAAAATCTTCCGATAAGATTATTCTTTTCAAAATTTTTACGCTTTCAGGAAGACAAATTTAAATACCCTCAACTATTTTGTTGGCCTGGGATGAATTTCGCAGAAATAAAAGGTAATACTGTTAACCTGTCAGAGGTTTATCGATTATTTGAAAAACATAAAGCTCTATTTATTGATGATGTCAATGGTAATATATATCATTCAGCAATTGATAATTATACTGAAAAGCAAATTGATGAAACATTTAATGATTTTTACGCATGGAATGCTTCTTATGACATGGTAAGAAAGTGGATTAACGAGGAGGGCCCATTTACTTTTAACTATGAATGGCTTACTTCAAAATTTTCGCGGGATCAAATGCGACAATGGGCATCTAATAATTTCGAGAGTTCATTTGGAGTTAGTCCTGATGAGTTTAAGATTTTGTAGCCCCTACTAATACTTTACATTTCCATACTAACAAGATAATTCTATTTCCTTTTCTTTATCAGTTTCCAATTCAACAGATAGCCTTACTTTAACGTTAAGGGCATGAAGTATCCTTAAAAAATTGGCAATGGTAACGTTGTTATAGTTTTTTTCAATGCGGCTGATCTGTGCTTTACCTACGCCAACCAAGCTACCCAATTCTTCCTGAGATAATTTTTTTAATTTGCGTACGTGTCTTATTACGTCGCCTAATATTTCTTCCTTAAGTTCAGCTTCATAAATATCCCTTTCGTGTGTCCCTGTTTCGCCAAAAAGTTCATCTTTTAACTCATCCAGTGAAACTGCATTATAACCTTTGGGTATCTCAATCTTACCGCTTGAAAGTCCCGTTTTCAAACCTTTAGATTTTTTCATCTGTAATAAATTTATTTATGTACGATTTTGTATATCAGCTATTAGCTAATTGAAAATCTCTTTTTATTCGTTCTGCCTTGTCAATCTGTTGTTGCGGCGTTTTGTCGCCCTCTTTCTCAAAACCATGTGTTGCAATAACGACTGTCATTTTCTCGTCTTTACTTCGCGTAAAAAAGGCAAATATCCTAAACCACTTATAGGAATCTGCTATACGAAACTCCCAAATATCATCCGTACCTGTAAGCTTTCTAAAATAATCTTTTTTAATTGTGCCCATTCGCACGTAGTCCATCGCTTTAACCAATTTCTTTTGTGCTGATTTCGGCATTGCTTTGATGAAAGCTTTTGCTTCGTCTAAAATCAATATATCATAGGCGTTCATTAATTAGATTGTATATTAAAGCAAATATAAATAAAAGTTTCTACATACAGAAACAAACTATAGTTTTGGTTCCCTAATATTAGTTGCAGTTGAAAACTGCTGCCATGCGCCACCACGAGTTACGCTCCGATAAACTCGCGGGCAATGTCATTAAGTTAAGAGATTAAGAGAATTAATATCGAATACCCAACACCGAATTTCGAAAAATGAAGTAAGAAAATTCGAAATTCGATATTCAAAATTCATTATTCGATATTAAATCCCTTCACTCGTCCTTAACTTAATGACATTGAACTCGCGGGAGCGGTGATAGAGACGCAATACTTGCGTCTTCCCACATGCAATGCCAAACATCCTAAATCCCCGATTTTATACTATTAAACGGCATGCCCATCCCATCAGCTGCATATTGGGTAAGCACTTTATTTTTTATGATGATGTAATCGCCGTTGGGGGTTACCAGCCATTTATCAATGCCATCTTCGGTTACTTTTTGGGGCACGGTTGCTGAAACTACTTTGGCAACGGAATCCAACTCGATAATATACAGGCTGTTCTTTTTGTCCGCAGGATCATTAAAAGGGATGATTACAGTATGGTTATAATCATCGATAAACTTTCCTATCACCGTTTTCCCTTCAATTTCTTTGGGCTGCAAGGCAAGCAGCGCCTTCGCCCTTTCAGTGCTTAGGCCGAAAATTTTAAGGCGCACAACTTTGCCTTGTTCGTCCTTTAAGGTATCGGTTGGTTTAACTTCAGTGTCTTTTATATACCTCGCCGATGCATAGTAACTATTGTCGCCGGCGCTAACATCGGTATTACCGGGAAGTAAATAATGTATGGCCAGGTTTTGTATTTGAGCACTATCTGTTTTTAACTTTCCCGCGATTAACAATAGTTGTTTACTTGCCATCCGGTTATCTATATGCACATTTACGGTTGTCAGCGTATCTGTCTTAAACACCTTCGAAACCGTATAATGGGGGACATTTTGTGCTTTTTTACTGCATGCAAAAAGTACTGTTAACAGGCAAATGGGTATTAAACTTTTAAAAATCCTTATCATAAATCAATCAAATAAAACGGTGGCCGGGGCTTTGTCACCTTATTAAAGTAACGTATCCGCCTATGGTTTTCTTTTCTTCGCCCGGCATGGTAAAGGTAGCTATCCAATAGTAAACTCCAAATGGTACGGGCTTACCGTTGTATTTTCCATCCCAACCATTGGTAACACTCTCCGACTGAAATACCTGCATTCCCCAACGGTTATAGATAATAACCCTATAGCTATCGGGATTAGCGTCCTGGTTGGGCCTGAATATATCGTTTACTCCGTCGCCGTTAGGCGTAAATGTATTAGGAAATACTACCGGGTCGCACTTATCCTGCAAAATATTTACATTGATCGTATCAACAACGCAGCCCAGGTTATTTGAGAACAAAAATTGGTTTATGCCCGGGCTTAAATTTTTAATGTGCTGGTTAAATTTATAGATGTCACTCCCATGGCTTATTTTATAGAAGCTTGTGTCGATATCTGTCACCGAAAATATTACTTCACCGGCCAGGTTGCAAACTGCATTTTTTACGTGGTAGGTTATATTCTGCTTGTTTATGGTAAAATCGGGCACGGTTACCGGCTGCTGGTATGTATTACCACCCGAAGAAACAATATAAAGCGTGTAATCGCCTGGCGCAACAAAATCAAAAATCCCGGTAGTATCACTTACATTATTCAAAGTAAAAGTATAAAAGGTGCCGTCAGGCGGACTTGAGGTAAACACTTTTACACTCGCCTGTCCATAAGCACTACACTCAGGTTGTATTTGTAGGTTAGTGACCTTTATCGGCGGACATGTATCCTGCAACAGGGTGCAGTCCTCTTCATCGGCTATGCAGCCGCCCGGGTTTAAAATGATAAAATGATAAGTACCTGCACCTAAGCCCGCAAACGTTTGGCCGAAATTATAAGTGGTGTTATTGTATTGAATTTTATAATTTGAACCGGTTGCATCTACATCCAGCGCTATTTTACCGGGTAAATTGCATACCGGGTTTGTTTTGGTAACCGTGATAACGGGGTTATTAATAGTATAATCGGGCACGTTAAAATTTATTGCAACAGGTGTTTCGCCGTCGTTGGCCGTAACTGTTATCTTGTAGTGGCCGGGTGCCAGCCCATCAAAAATCCCGTTTGAGTTTGCCTGCCCGGTATTCAGGGTATAAGTGTACTGACTTGTATGGGGCTCACATAAAACCTCGGCGTGGGCTTTATTAAACATACCACATTCCTGCGTAACGCCTACAGTATCCACCTGTATGGTTGGGGGTTCATTAAATAGGGCTACGCCCGCTGCATCGAGAATATCATAAGGTATTGAACCAATATTGCCTTTTACAACTTTATTTTGTATATCAAGCTGAAGGATACTGCCATCACTTGCAAAAGCATACATAATATTATTTCCGTTTACTACAGCGGTGGCCAGGCCGTAAATAGCCTCGCCTGGAATTGGGATATAAAGTTTGCTTTGCGGAGGATTGCCGATCTGTACTTTTACTATCCCCTCTGGCGCTGCCATAAATAATGAACCGTTGTAAAACGCAAGGTCGCCGCCGGAGGAGTAAGGCATTATACCGAGGTTAGTAAATTGACCGCTGTTAGCATCAATTGTAAATAACTGGGTACCACTGGCAAAATATAAAAGACCATTGCCATCAACAGTTAGGGCGTTGCCCCCGCCTGCAGCAATAAATTTGCAATTGCTGGTGGTTGGTGAATTTCCGGTGGTTATATCTGCAACATATAAATCGCCGCCGGGGGTAGTGTAATAAATTTTATTGCCTGATGCTGTAATAGAATAGTAAGAATTATTGCCACAGCCGGAAACAGGCTGCGTTGTTGGCCCATTTGGCGTCATCGTAATTAAAATAAGGGAACCCTGGTCTGTTGAAACATAAAATTGCTGGCCATAACCCTTAATTAAAAATAAAAGGAAAATTATTAAAGAAAATACTTTCTTAGTCATGGGTTAGGTGGAAGATGGATACCAGGCATTTATAATTGCTTGCGCTAATTTAGGTTAATTATGTTATTAAACCTTATTTATTAAATCCCGTGCCATGCCTTTGTTAATGTTCAAATAATTCATAATTTTGATAATATGAACTTACAAGCTGAAAAACTTGAGATGGTTAAAATGATAATTGATACTAATGATAAAAATATCATCAGGGAGGTAAAATCATTATTTAAAACCCGTCATGGAGAACTAAATAAAAGAGATGGCCTGGAAGAATTCTATGAAGGTTTCAGGGATGGTGTTCGTGAGGTAAAATCGTCCGTAGATGGAATTGCTGAATTAAAAGATGCTAAAACCTGGCTTGATGAACTTCAGGATTAAAATTACCGGGAATTTTGACAAAGAAGCAAAACCATTGCTTAAAAAGTACCCTTCTTTTAAAAAGGATATCGCAAATTAATTGATGACCTTGAACTAAACCCTGAACTTGGCAAACCATTAGGACATAATCTATATAAAATACGAATTGCTATAAGCAGTAAAGGCCGTGGCAAGTCAGGGGGCGCCCGAATTATAACTTATGTTATTCTTGAAAATAAAGTTGTTCATCTGATTTCTATCTATGATAAAGCTGAATACGATACAGCTGAAATAAATATACTTTTAGAAATATTAAAGAGTGAGGGATTATAAAACCGGCTCAAATAATCCCATACAAAGCTCCACCCTTCTCCCCCATGCTATCTACTAATTTTTCAATTTCCGGGTCTTTTTCAAGCGCCGGTGCATGGTGCGGTTTGATGCGGGCGTCAATAATCAAAGGACCTTTACATCCCCAGTGCTTATGTTCGGTAAAGCTGTTTATGCCATAAATATCATGTGATGGGTTGCTGCGCGTAAACGTTACCCAAACAAAATTATTGATGTTCTGGGCAGTGAATGCAGCATCGTCACATAAAACCATTAACGGCAGGCCATCCAGTTTGGCATCTTTTAGTTCTTCTTCCAGTATTTCAAAAATCAATGGCGAGTCACTGTGTTTTATGTTTTTGGGCACTTCAACAGCCAGTATGCCTGGCATCACCATTTTATAGTTTACAAAGGGGCGTGGCAGGCTAAAACCAGCAGGCAATACGTTCCAAAGCTCTCTTTTCACTTCTCCCGCCACGGCTACTGCCACTTTACTGCCAGAGTTTAGCCCCTCGCCACTATAATCAAGCGTATCTATGGTGGTGTTGGTATAAAAATGCAGGTCGCGGGTAAGGTCTATCCTTTGCAGGATATGTTTTAAGAAGCCGCCGATGTCGTTTACATTTAGCTTTGGGTCATCTTCTTGCGCCGCAATGAAAAGGTATTTGGCCAAACTAAGCTGGCCTTTGCCTAATATGTGATTGGCAATAGTGAGTATTTCCTGCGGTTTGCGCTCGTTTGAATACGGTGTATAACGTTCGCTGCCGATAGCAAACAATAATGGGTGTACACCTGCTGCATCAACCGCATTTACAGCATGCAGGCCGGGTATTTCTTTTGGGATAGCAGCGCCCGTAATTTCATGAATGAGCGCGCCGAAGCTGGTATCCTCCTGCGGCGGCCTGCCTACTACCGTAAACGACCAAATAGCGTCCTTGCGGTGGTAAACATTATGCACTTTTAATAGCGGGAACGGATGTTTCAAACTATAATAGCCCAAATGATCGCCAAAGGGGCCTTCGGGTTTATTATCGTGGGGCATTACCGTCCCGGTAATTACAAAATCGGCATCTGCCGAAATGCAAAAACCTTCATTATCATAAAAATAACGAAAACGGCGGTTGCCCAACGCCCCGGCAAACGTCATTTCCGATAAGCCCTCGGGCAATGGCATTACCGCAGCCACAGGGTGCGACGGCGGGCCGCCGACAAATATACTCACCTTTAAGGGCTGGCCTTTTGCATTGGCTTTGGTTTGATGAACGCCAATACCACGGTGCAATTGGTAATGCAATCCTATTTCTTCGTTTAAAATATAATCGTTGCCGCCCATTTGTATACGGTACATGCCAAGGTTGGCGTTCATGATGCCTAATTTATCAGCATCTTCGGTATAAACCTGCGGCATGGTGACAAACGGGCCGCCATCTTTGGGCCAGTTCACAATTTGCGGCAATTCGCTGATATGGCATTTTGCAAAATTAACAGGCGCATTTTTGCTGACTTTCATTGGCAAAGCCGATAAAGCCGTTAGCGCAACGTTGGCATATTTAAAAGGATGTTTTATTGCTCTTATGGGATCGGATTTTAAATCGACCAATATTTTTATCTTATCCAAAGTATCCCTGAAAATAAACTTCGACCGCTCCAACGTTCCAAACAAGTTGGATACCGCAGGGAATTTACTGCCTTTAACATTTTCGAACAGGATAGCCGGGCCATTATGTTCAAACACGCGTAAATGAATAGCCGCCATTTGCAGGTGAGGGTTAACCTCCTCTTTTATACGGATAAGGTGGCCGTGCTTTTCGAGATCAGCAACGCAGGCTTGTAAACTTGGGTAACCCATTTTATAGGTAAAAAATTTAAAAGCCAAAAGTACTCAAATTTGGGCGATTGGTAGATTGACTTAGTAGGTTTTAATGCAACGACGGTTCCATCAAATTCCGGTCGCAGGAGTTCTCTCTGTATTGTCGTATTTGGCCCTTTCAGGATTGTAGCAATACTTCACTAAATCTATAGACAAACATTAAAGTAAGTGCTTGAAAAAAGTTATTATTACTTTTGCGGCCATAACTTTATTTGCCTGCATGTCGGTAATTGTATTTACACTTATTATCCTTATCGGTTCCTATTTTGCTGGTTTGTTAGGCTCGCTAACCGGGCTTGGCGGCGGATTTATAATTATCCCTTTGCTGACTTTACTACTGAATGTTGATATTAAATATGCTATCGGCGCTTCGCTGGTATCTGTGATTGCCACGTCGTCGGGCTCCGCAGCGGCATATGTACGGGAGGGGATCACCAATATGCGGCTGGGCATGTTTTTAGAAATCGCTACTACCGCCGGCGCCATGTGCGGGGCTATATTGGCTTTATATATTCCAACCAATTATATTGCTGTTTTATTTGGCCTTATTTTAATTTGTTCGGCGTTACTATCTTTACGAAAAAAGGCAGAAATAATTGTACACCAAAAAAGCTACCTGGCCGAAAAATTAAAGCTTAACAGCTTCTACCCTGTGAACGGCAGCACGGTTAAATATAGTGTTACCAACGTGGCAGGTGGTTTTTTTATGATGTTATTTGCAGGGGCTATTTCGGGCTTACTGGGCATAGGCTCAGGCGCTTTAAAGGTGATAGCTATGGATACTGTTATGCGTATCCCGTTCAAGGTATCAACCACTACCAGTAATTTTATGATAGGTGTTACCGCTTCGGCAAGTGCTGTAGTTTATTTTCAGCGCGGGTATATTAGTCCGGGGCTGGTGATGCCGGTAGTAATAGGCGTACTGATAGGGGCGTTTACAGGGTCGAAATTATTGGTAAATGCTACATCGTCAAGATGGCTGCGGTTGATCTTTGCGGTAGTAGTATCAGTTTTAGCGGTGCAGATGATCTATCACGGGATCGCGGGGAAGATATGAAGTAGTCTATGGTCAATAGTCCATGGACCATAGCCGGATTGGATTAACCGAAGGAAAAATGAAATCATGGACCATCGACTATGGACTAAACAAAACGAATGATAAAATTCAAAGATAAAGACATGCAATTACTGCTCGGCAAAGTGCTGAGGGCTGGTACGGTAATATCTGTAAGCATTGTTTTTATTGGCGGGCTATTTTATTTATACCGTCACGGCCATACCATTGCCGATTACAAAAAATTTAAAGGCATCCCTGACTTTGTACAGCATTTTAGCGGTATTATAGGAGGTGTTTTGAGCCTTAAGGGGCAGGCCATTATTCAGCTTGGTATCATCCTGTTAATTTCCACACCTATACTAAGGGTCGCTTTTTCAACCATGGGTTTTGTGCTCGAGAAAGATTATATGTATGTAGGTATAAGCATGCTGGTATTGCTTATTATTTTTGTAAGCATGCTTAGTGGGCATGCTGGGTAAGGTTTTAAACTGCCACTATCTTACAGGTTTTAATTTACAACCTTCGTCCTGTTTTGTTCCTCTTCATTCCCTGTATGATGCGTTGATCTTACCGCTGTTTTTCCGAACCTGTAAGTAAACGTTAGTTTTACTATCTGGCTTTCTTTTTTATCCACTATTGACATATCGAGGTTCTGATAATCGGTATGGCTCCTGTCCCGAAGAGTGTTAAAAATATCGGCAGCGACTAATTTTAAGCTTCCCTTTTTATTAAATAACTGCTGGCTAATGCCCGCATCTTCGTAATAATAGGCTTTGAACTGGTTTACCCCATAAAAACTTGGGGACTCGTAATGTGACAAAAGATCCGCTGAAACGGTTTTACTTATAATAAAGTGCATATTAATATCCAAAATAATGTCTGGGGTGCCTTTATTTAGGTTTCCGTATGCAGGGTAAGCAACATAACGCTGATAGCCCGCATTAAGGTTAATATCATTATTCCACCAACTTGTAAAAGCAGCCGGAACAAAAAACTTTACGCCGTAGTTATAAACTGTGCCGAAATTCACATTTGTAGATATGTTTACTTTTGATGTGTCGTTTTGTTCGTAAAAGTTAAAATCATCGGCATTAGTAATTATATTGCTGTATAATGTTGCTACAAAAGTTTTATTATAGGTGTATGATAACTCTATCGTATTACTATATTCCGGTTTTAAATTGGGGTTTCCCGATGTGAAATCGTAAAGGTCTACATAATACAAAAAGGGGTTTACCTGCTCGTAGTTTGGTCTCGTTATCCTCCTGTTATAACTGATCGAAAAATCGTGCTTGTCGTCATATTTGTAAGTGAGCAGTAACGTTGGGAACAGGCCCACATAATTGCTGTTTACCACATTGCCCAATGTTACCGAGTTGCCGCTGGCTACGGTTTGTTCGGCCCGTAGCCCGGCTGTAAGGCCGAATTTATCGAAATTATTATCATAATTTACATAAGCAGCATTTACATTTTCGGTATAAACAAAGTGGTTGGTAAAATTAGGGTCGTTTTGATATTGCCCGTTTATCAGTGGGCCGAATATCAGGTCGTTATTACTAACCACATTGCTATATTTAATGCCTGCCTCAAATTTGGAAGTTTTTGAAATGGGGTCGGTAAAGTCAACCTGCGACTGCCACATATATATGTTTGATGGGGACAGGTTTTGTAGCAATTCGGGCGCTCGGTATTGGCCGCCCGAAGGATCATAAAACATATTAGTGATATACTCCGCCGAACTGCGATTATAATTACTATAATTAAGGTCGGCCGAAAGGGTTTTTCCTGCCTTATCAAGCTTACCGTTATAATTTAAATTGTAATTTGTCCGGGTTAGGTGCCTGTTAAGGTTTGAATTTGCGGTGATAGTTGAATCCAATACCCCCTGGTTATTAATTTGCAAAATATTGTCTTTTGTATAACTATCATCGATTATTGAGCCGGTGACCAAAAACCCTATGGTTTGGGTGGGCGATAAATAGTAATCGGTACCTATGCCAAAACTATTATTCTGGCTTTTTTGAACACTGTTATAATCAACATCGTAATCGCTTGTTACATTATTGAAGTTAATGTCCCTGTCGGATGTAAAATCATGGAATGTTTTATTATTACTGTAGGTATAATTACCAAAGATATTGAACTTATCGGTACGGTTGTTAAACACTATGCCGGTATTGCCTTTATAATAGCTGCCATAACCTGCCGTACCGGTAACAGAAGCATTGAACCCGTTATTTTTCCCCTTCTTCAAAACGATATTAACAATGCCCGCGCCTGATGCGTCATATTTGGCGGAGCCGCTGGTGATCAGGTCGATATGATCTATAGTACTGGATTGCATCCCTTTCAGTATGCTTGCCAGGTCTTCGCCTGTCAGGTTGGTGGGTTTTCCGTCAATAGTAACTAAGGCGCCCTGGCGGCCTATAATGCTGATAACATTATTATTATCAACCCTTACCCCCGGCGATTGCCTCAATATATCAAATGCCGAATTACCTGTGGCCAATATACTATTCTGAACGTTCAGTGTTATTTTGCCTGGCGAGGCTTCAATTTCGGGCTTTGAAGCGACAATAGAAACCTCCTTCAAAAGTTTCGCTGAAACGCTTAACATAATATCCGGCACTTTAACCGGGGTCCCTGCGGTAATTAAATAAGGGCCCGCGTACGATTTATCGTAGCCTACAGCGCTCACCAGTACCAGATAACTATCCGGTTGCAGGCCTGCAAAGTGGAATAAGCCATCATTATCAGTTATGGTATTGCTTACTATGGATGAATCTTTATATTTTATTAATATTATGGTGGCTGCCGGTGCGGGGGAATGATCCGCAGTTAAAACTTTGCCTTGCAGGGCAGCACCTGTTGCCTGGGCATACAAATGATTATATAAACCAGTTAAAAATAAAAGGAATAGGCCACCGAACAAAAGCTTCATTAACAGGTATTGTAGAAATTTACTATATATTATCCTTTAATTAAATCCGCCACAATATAGCAACAAATAATTACCCGATAGATATAAATTGTTTAACGCTGTATTAATAATAAAAGTTACCAGAAAAGGGCCTGGATGGAAGAACCAAGAGGCAAGAATCAAGAGCCAGGTGAGACAGCCCTGTATATCAATCACAACAAAATAATTGACTATATTATTGAATACAACTTTTCTTGCATCTTGATTCTTTGCTTACGATTAGTTCTAATAATTATGGTAAGCCTTTACGAAAATTTATTTCCTTTATTACTGTAAATTTACCGCAATTAAACATGATGATTAAAATAGTTGCTCATGAATGTTAGCCAGCCTACATTGCGTACTGTTAACGTTACAAGGTATGTTACACCTTTACGCGAAGGCGGGTCATTGCCGGCAATTGCCGAAGCAGATGATGGTTTTTTATATGTACTAAAATTTCGCGGCGCCGGGCAGGGCGCAAAAGCCTTGATCGCGGAACTTATTGGCGGCGAAATTGCCCGTGCATTAGGCTTAAAAGTACCCGAAATAGTTTTTGCCAATCTTGATGAAGCGTTCGGTCGCACCGAACCTGATGAGGAAATACAAGACCTGCTTAAAGCAAGCGTTGGGCTCAACCTTGCACTTCATTATTTGCAGGGTGCCATCACGTTTGATCCATCTGTTAACACCGTTGATACGAAACTTGCCTCGCAAATTGTTTGGCTTGATTGCCTGCTTACCAACGTTGACCGTACCGCCCGCAATACCAATATGCTCACCTGGCATAAGGAATTATGGCTTATCGATCACGGGGCATCGCTTTATTTTCATCACTCATGGCATAACTGGCTTGAGCAGGCCAAACGGCCATTTGTGCAGGTGAAAGACCATGTATTGTTACCGTGGGCCACCGAACTGGAAGCGGTTGACGCGGAATTTCGCACTATCCTTACAGACGAACACATACAATCAATCGTAGCTTTAATACCGGATGAGTGGCTTACGGGCGAAGACACTTTTGAGTCGCCCGATGACTACCGGCAGGCATATGCCCAATTTTTACTGACCAGGATAGCAAATTCAGAAATTTTTATTAAAGAGGCACAAAATGCAGCAGAAACACTTATTTGAGTATGCCGTTATCCGCGTAGTGCCGAGGGTAGAGCGCGAAGAATTTCTGAATATCGGCGTAATACTTTATTGCGCCAAACAGCAGTTTTTACAGGCAAAGTACCTGCTTGATGAAGCACGCTTAAAGGCATTTTATAGTGATTTGGATATTGTTGAGCTAAAAGAGCATGTATGCTCGATAGAACGCATTTGCAAAGGCAGCAAAGAAGCCGGGCCAATAGGCAAGCTGGACATAGCCTCCCGTTTCCGTTGGCTCACTGCAACACGCAGCACAGTTGTGCAAACATCCAAAGTACACCCGGGGTTTTGTAATGATGCAATGGAAACGCTGGAAAAGCTGTTTGGGCAGTTGGTGGTGTAGGGGGATACACTATTTCTTCTCTCCCTCATGTTCTGCTTCTAACCGTACTTTTTTCAAATCAATCCGTATCAAAGCAAACAAGCTCATATAAACATTGGCTACAAATACCAATGCAAAGCCGGCAATAATATATCCGCGCCAGCCATCAAATAGTAATGTGTAATTGGTGATGATAAGCAAGGCAATAGTTACATAGTGACTGAAGCAATACTCGCAGGTAAACAAGTAAAAAAATTTGCGCTCGGCTATGGTTTTTCCATTGTGACTGCGTTTAAGGCAATATTCATGAGGCTCTTTAAAAACCTCTTCGTGGGTAACTGTCCAGGCTATGCAGGCAATTGGGATAGCCAGAGTAAATAACCAGGCAATTTGGGTACTTAAATCCATAAACGTATAAATGCATTTTTTTACAAAAGGTTTTGATTTAAAGGGGAATATGGGGCATGTTACATTTCGTAGAGACGCAATACTTTGCGTCCCTACGGTTTCACCTTGCTCAATTGAAACCCAATTGTGAATTGGAAAGTATTGTTATACGACCGGCCACTACCAAAACCAGAAGTAACCTGGTAACCGCTTAGACTCCGTAACCACGATGCCTCAAAGCTTAAGCGTTTAACCTGGAAGTTTACCCCACCGGTAACACCCAAATTAAAGCTTTGCAGATATGTCGCCCCTTTTAATAAATTGATTGTTTTGGCATAGTAGGCTGTATCGGCTTTAATCCCTGCAGGCAGCAAACTACTATGAACATTAATTGTTTTTACAGGAACATTGAACACGGGGCCGCCTACAAAGCTAATGTTACTGTTGACCCTATATATTGTCCTTAAGGGCACACTAACCGAATAAAACTTACCGGAATTTACTATCTGTATCAACTGCCCCGAGTCAACCTTGCTACCATTGGCGTGGCCATAGGTAGTGGTAATAGTTTGCGGGCTAAACAATCTTACCTGGGTATTAATACCCCACTTATCATTTAAATGATAAGTGCCGTATAGCCCGAAATATAAATCGATAGGCGAGCTGCCGTAAAAATTTGAATTCTGGCTTTTAGGCGTAAAGCTGCCAGATGAATTTACGCCGGTTAACAAACCCCAATCGATATTTGATTGCGTTGAATTTTTATTTGCGGTATTTTTTATTTTCGGGGATTTTCCTGCCTTACCGGCTTTACTACCTGGTTGTCTTCCATCGGTTATTGATTTTCGGGCTATACTAATGGTTGAAGCTGTTATCGGAACGGGATATATAGCGTTGCTATTCCGACCAAAGCCAACCATCGGCGCAAGGGAAAGCAACGCTGGGTATTGCGGTGTATGGCTACTATCAATTTTACCTGTTATTTTATCAGCCCCATTTACCTGCTTATTTGTTCCGTTAACTTCGAAATGATTTGCATGCCCGTTTAAATTGCCCGCCACTATAGGTCCGCTATTAATAATACCATGTACATTACCATATCTACCGCCATTGCGCTGTGAACTGCCATGTTTTAGAACATTATTTTTATTGGATGACCGAAACGGTTTGCCACTGGTATAACTAATTGTCCGCAGACTTCCGCTTGCTCGGTTTGCCACACTTAAATTGTTCCTTTTAGCCACTGCGCCGGAACTTTTACCAGGAATGGTGCCTGCTCCTGATGGCGTTGAAGCTGAAGCATTTGCCGCTGATTTTGCTGATGCAATTCCGGAACTTTTAGCAGCACCGGGGTTAGACTGCCTTTCATTTTGCAAGTCAGCAGATGAATTTACTGTGCTGAGGCTGTCCTTAGTTTCTGTAGTTGAATTGTGCGTTAAAGAATCGGGGATAGTATTATTTGATATACTATCGATACTCGATATTATTTTATTCTTATGATGATAGCTAAATGTATGTCCGTGCTTATGCTTTTTTATTTCGACTATATTGGACACTATATACGTCATAGCGGCCGCCGACATAGATACAAACAACACCGACATCAGCTTAAAGCCTTTTGACCGTGATGGCTTCCCGGCCTCAACAGGCAAATGTTGATCCAGCAAGCCTTGCATGTGCTGCCAGTCTGTCTGCGGGTCATCATTTATCCGCAATTCGCTTCTCTTTTTCTGCCAAAGCCCGAAGTATTTTAATGAATTTTTCATTGTGCTTTGTTACTCCTTTCTTTTGGCCGATCAGCGCTTTTACGGGGTGTTTCAAGCAATGCCCTAAGTCTTTTTTTCGCTTCGGCTAAATGCCAGCGCGATGTGCCTTCGCTTATATTTAGTTGTTCGCCTATTTCTTTATGTGTAAAACCATCCAGCACCGATAAATTAAAAACGGTTTGGGTTGCAAAAGGCAATGTTCGTACGTTTTGTAAAATATCTTCAAAAAAAAGCTTTTCTAATATCGAGGGGTTGATAAATATTTCTTCCCCGTCACTCTCTGAAACGGTTGCTGTGCTGAATTTCAACTCTTTGCGGCAAAGGTCGATCGAGGTAAAAATCATGATCTTCCTGATCCAGCCGCCCAGTTCCCCCTTATCTGTATCAAAATTTTGAATGGCCTGAAATACTTTTAAAAAGCCCATATTGAAGGCCTCTTTGGCAAGCTCCTTATCGGGCAAATAGCTGTAACATACCCGCAACATATCGGCATGGAACAGCTTATACAAGGCCTCCTGGGCCACGCGTTCATTATTAATACATCCTTTAACCAGTTTTTCAGCTTGCTTTTTGGATAGATTCATTCAAAAAATTCACTTTTGAAGCGCCACTGGTAAACTCTTCGTATATCGGTCATCAAACGTTGGGTGTGTTGGTTTATTTAGTTGATTGGGTTGGATTGGGTTGATTAAGTTGGATTGGGTTGATCAAGTTAAACTATTATAATTACGTTTTATTCCACATAAATGTAACAACACCTAATCAACTTAATTAACCCAATCCAACTACCACCTTACTTACTTATCTGCTGGGGCGATATCATTACCCCGGATGTGTACTTCCAGTCAAAGGAAATAGTTGTTGATGCCACAACGATATTGCCTATATAAGTAGTACCGTTTAAATTTACAGTTAAAGGGTAAGTACCATTGGCCAGCGGCACAAGTGCATGCTGGTTAAAATTAATACCTGCACTCAGAGCGGCCGTATTGGTGTTACAATTAGCTAACTGTTGTACGCCCGTAAATGAAAGGGTAAAATTATTATAAACATCAAGATAATAGCTAAAAACCAACCTGCCTGATGCGCAGTAGTAATCAGTGGTTTTAGCTATAAAATAAATATAGCTTGTATCGCCGGCCTTATTTTTAAAATAGTTGGGGGTTAAAGTGATCTGATCGCCGGTTAGCGGAACAAGGGCGCTTTTATTGGGGTTTACGTAAACAGCGCTGTTTACGGTAATAGTGGTGGTAGCAGGGATTGCGCCATTATCGCTTACTTTAACAGTATAGCTCCCGGCTTTGGTAAATTCTATTTGCGCTGTATTGTTTCGGGTGATCAGTGTATCGTAACCTGAAGGAACAATGCTCCATTTTAGGGAATCTGACACCTTTGCGCCGACAAGCTCCAGTGAATCCGGCTGATCGATCTTTACATTGTACGAGGTGGCAACAAGCTGGCCATTTAACCCCGTTAAATTACCGTATTTATTACACGCCGATATAACAAATACCACAAGCAAAAAAGTAAAGAAGCCGTAAATTGAGTATTTCATTTTTTTAAATTTAGGTGATTAATAATTCTGTTTTATTGCATCATCGTAATAAAAGGGGGAAACGTTGGGGTCGATTTCGGATGTCGGATTTTCGTCCCGATAGCTATCGGGATCGGATTTATTGTGATTTCGGATATTTTTCTCTTCGTTATTCTGATTTATTTTCTTCTTCAGGTTACAAATTTTATATATTTGTTATAGCTCCTGCCAGCAGCTACGTTTCCTATTAAAGCAGCTTTACACCTGCTATCGACCAAAAAACAGCTGAGTTTTTTATTTTTTATTGACGTGCCGCTTTTTAAATAAAGCTGTTATAACCTATATATAAATTCGAATTATGGAAAATGATGTTTACTTGAAAACGGGCAGGGTATTTTTTGGAATTTCAGTTTTAGCTATCGGAGTTGTCCATATTGCAACCCGTAATTTTCCTGCCGCGTTATTACCGGTATGGGCGTCGTTGCCGGGCCGGCAGGCGCTGGCTTATGTAAGCGGCATTATCCTGATGATCGCTGGCATACTGACACTCACAAGAAAATACAGCTTACATGGCGCATTAATTTCAACAATTATTTTTCTGTGTTTTTTGCTTTTCGTGCATATCCCGCAATTGATCATCAATTTGAAAAAACCTGGTGAGTGGACGCCCCCCTTTGAGGTTTTAATGCTATTTGGCGGCGCGTTAACTTTGGCCGGAATTGCATTAAACCGGGATCAACATAAAATCAACGGGAGTAAATTCATAGCAGCCGGTAAATACATTTTTGCGGTAGGGTTATTTATGTTTGCTGTGCTGCATTACCTTTTCCCTGTTGAAGTAACAGGCTTTATGCCTCTATGGATGCCATTTAAGCTATTTTGGGCTTATTTTGTTATGTGCGCCTTTTTAGCAGCATCAGTAAGCATCTTTATTAACAAACAGGTGCGCTTATCAGAAACGTTAGTGGCTTTGATGTTTTTTATATGGGTTTGCATACTTCATTTACCGGTAGTAATAGAAAATATCCATAGCGCGAACAATTGGATCTTCGTGTTTGTGCCATTGGCCATGAGCGGGGTGGGGTTGCTGATTGCGGGTACCACGAACCGGGTTAGGTTGTAATGTCGCTACTTTAAAGAATTTAACATTGACCTGATCGCGCTTCCAGCCTCCCACCAGCAGGGTGATTTAAAAAAACACGTTTTCTGACCGGGTTATTTACATCACATACACAAAAAACTGTTCAATTTTTATTAATTTCGAAGCTGAATTATTCCCAATTGATCATACCCCGATGAAAAGAACTGCTTTTTTTATAGTTGTATTGCTTTTCGCCTTTAAAGCGCTTGCACAGGCCGAACCGGCTAACTATACTGCTGCATTAACTAAGTTTAAACATTATTATAATAACAACGAGCCTGACAGCATTTTTACGATGTTCAGTCCTGAAATGAAGGCTGCCCTGCCGCTGGAAAACTTTAAGCCTACTACTATACAGTTAAAATCGCAATATGGCGAACTTGTTAAAACTGATTTTGTTAAATATGGCAACTCGCTTGCTGTTTATAAGGCTACCTTTAAAAACAGCACTTTCTTATTGAATTTATCGCTGAACGCCCAAAATAAATTAACCGGCCTGCTTTTAAGCCCTTACAAAGAAGACAGCACACCGCAAGCCGCACTTGACCCTGCGATCATCGAGTCGCCGGTGCTATTAAAAACTTTATCCGGCTCTATTTCGGGTACATTGACTATGCCTAAAAAAGCGGATGGAAAAATCCCGGTGGTTTTAATAATCGGCGATTCGGGCCCAACCGACAGAGATGGAAATAATGCTAAAGCCGATATTTCGGCAAATACTTATAAACTGTTAGCTCACGAACTTGGTAAAAACGGCATAGCCTCGGTGCGGTACGATAAGCGCATGGTTGGCGAAAGCGTAAGTACCACCAAAGAATCGCAGTTACGTATCGATGATTACAGCGATGATGCCGTAGGATTAATCGAAATGCTGAATGATGACCAGCGGTTTTCGAAGATCATCGTTTTCGGCCATGGCGAAGGTGCGTTGGTTTGTATGATGGCAATGGCCGACCAGCCGGTTAAAGCCTATATTTCGGCGGAAGGCGAAAGCGAACAGGGTGATAAAATACTGACTGATGAGATGAAACTGAAGCCCAAATACCAGGCCGATGAATTTCAAACCATTTTAGATAGCTTACGCAAAGGCAAAACCACTCCTATTGTCGACCCCTCATTATATTATATAGCCAGGCCAAGTATCCAGGTTTTTTTAATGTCCTGGTGCCGTTGCATCCCTTTAAAGGGCATGAAAAAAGTGAAAGTGCCTACTTTAATTATTCAGGGGACTACCGACCTGAAAGTAAAGACCGACAATGCTGAAAAATTAAAAAAAGCGAAATCGGATGCAGAATTATTGATTATTAAGGGCATGAACCACGAATTAAAAGATGCACCTGCCGATGAGGAACAAAACCTTGCCACCTATAGCAAGCCGGACCTTCCGCTTAATGCAGAAATGGTAAGCGGCGTCGTTGCTTTTGTGAATAAGGTTAAATAGGCCCTTACTTCCAATCTCCCAAAAACCTCCTTATGGTCAGTATCTCACCAATATGGTAAGCATTGTGATCAGCTATTTGTAAAGCTTCGCGCAGGATGGTTTGCCCATCGCCATGTTGCAGCTTTTGATAAATATCAATATGCTCCATCAGTTCGATAAATTCATCCAGGTCGTTGTCTATCTGTAATAATGATCCCTCCCACGCGCTGTCATCTTTGGGAGCGCTTTCTTTCGGCCAGTAATCTTCGGGCCACCTTGGCGATTTGTGCTCAGCATCCTTACTAAATTGAAGCATATCCCATTGTGCTATGCGTATATGCTCCACCAACTGCCATATACTATAAGGCATATGCTGCGGCTTTTGGCCTTGATGATCCGCAGGTAAACCTTTCAGCGCATCGTGCAATGAGACATGTGCGCTACCACCAAGCAACAACTTTTTTAATTCTTCAATTACTAATTTATGCTGATCATCCATAATACTAAAGCTTTCAAATTGAACAAAAATGATTTAAATTGGTTGAAAAATATATCAATTAATTACTGGTATTGCCCGTTTAAGCAAGTATCCTGATATTTTTACAGAAGAAATTATGTTCTTTTAATTTATTACCGTTAAATGTTTTAAGTTTATGCATCAAAACATAACCTGGTAAACCCCGTGATAAAGAAAATATTAATTACAGCTGTTTTAATTACAACATTCCTGTTAGGTTGCAAAAAAGATGGTGGCGTTGGGCCGCAGCAAGGCAGGGACGATGCAGCATTTGCTATTTACGAAAACTCTTTCCTCGAAGGCCTATGGAAATTAGACCCTGACCAGGCTACCATGGCTGGTTACCACAAATATGATAGCCTGTTGTTTGTGCCCGATGATAAATCGAGGGATAAGCGGGTGAATTATGCAAAAGTGCAATTGGATTCGTTAAGCAGGTTTGATGTAACAACCTTAAATGATGCCAATAAAATAGATTACCACATTATGCAAAACCAGGCAGAAATGATGGAATGGAAAGTTCAGGAATTAAAATCTTACCAATGGGACCCGACGCAATACAATATTACAGGCACCTTTGCATATATTGTTAACGAGCCCTACGCCCCGCTTGCCAAACGTTTACGCAATTTTTATGAAAAAATGGCAAATATACCGGCCTATTTTAAGGAAGCCGAAAAACAAGTGAAAAGCCCGGTTGCCGAACTGACCAGCCTGGCCGCCGGGCAGCTCACCGCAGGTGCCGGGATATTTGAAAAAGACTTTGCCGATTCTTTAAAGAAATCAAATATCCCACAGGGGGAGCAAAAACAAATGCTTGACCGTGCACATACATCTGCCGAAACGATAAAAGCTTTTGCAGAGTGGCTAACAGCGTTGAAAAATGATAAACCGCGAAGCTTCAGGCTGGGAAAGGAACTTTACGACGCTAAATTTAAATATGAGATACAGGCCGAATTGGGTGCCCAGCAAATCTACAACGCAGCAGTGGAGCGTAAAAAATCCATCCACCACGAAATGGCAAAACTGAGCAAAAAGCTTTGGCCTAAATATTTTGGTACAAAACCAATGCCTGCCGATTCGCTCGAGCTGATCTCCCAGGTTATAGATACACTTTCTTCAAAACATGTGCAGCCTGGTGAGTTTCAACGGGCTATTGAAAACGAGTTACCAAAGCTGATCTCCTTTATCAAAGCCAAAGACCTGCTTACGCTGGACCTGTCGAAACCATTGATCGTGCGTAAAGAGCCTGGCTATATGGCAGGCGTAGCAGGCGCATCGGAAAGCTCGCCGGGGCCGTATGACAAGGACGGTAATTCGTATTTCAACGTTGGCAACCTCAACGGGCCGGAGTATAACCAGTATATTTTACAGATATTATGCATCCACGAAGGTATCCCGGGTCATTATGTGCAGCAAACTTACGCCAATAAGTCGCCAAGCCTTATTAAATCAATCTTTGGTAATAACGCTATGATAGAGGGGTGGGCGGTTTACGGCGAAGAAATGATGCTTGATAACGGCTTTGCCAATGATGAGCCAGAAATGCGGCTGATGTGGTATAAATGGCACCTTCGTTCGGTTTGCAATACTATACTGGATTATGGTGTACACACGCAAAATATGGCAAGACAGGATGGTTTAAAATTACTGACACATGAAGCGTTTCAGCAAGAGGCCGAAGCCGAGGGAAAATGGAAACGTGTAACCGTTAGCAGTGTACAATTAGATAGCTATTTTACCGGATATAAAGAGATAACAGACCTGCGCGAAGCGTACAAAAAGAAAATTAACGAAAAGTATAAGTTAAAAGATTTTAACGAAAAATTTTTAAGCTATGGCAGTGCGCCGGTGAAATATATTAAGGAAGCCATGCTGGCGAAAGGGAGTGGCAGTAGTGGTGGGTAGCAGCCGTGCGCAGTAAACAGTTTTCAGTGTGCAGTTTGCTTATTAGCAGCCACTGCAAACTGCCTGCCGACGACTGCAAACTGACCAATTGGCATCGATATTGCAGGCTGGGGGAAATTTAAATGCAATTTCTTTTATTACGATAATATAATTATAAGTACTGGTTTGTTATTTAATGCTATAGTTAACATATAAATTTATAATTAAGCGCAGAAACAGATACTATTTTACCTCGTTTTATTAAATTTCGACGCACCTGCAGTTGTTTTTTATAAAATTTATTAAATTTAAAATGTAGAAATTATTGCCCAATTTGGGTATATTTTTTCACATTTTTTCCCAGTGTTTTTTCAATAAATAAAAAAATAAAAAAATAAATTCACCCTACTTTACGGGGATGCGGTTTTTACGCGTTGGGTATGATTTTTGCATACCTTATTATTATTTACTCTCAAACTGCATTATCATGACTACACTCGCTTGGATCGGAATAATAATACAGGCAGTTCCTGTATTTTTCATCATCAAAGTAAGCATTTCGATGATCAAAGATAGAAGCTTGCATTAATAGGTAAAGCTTTTTTAATTGTTATTTTTCAATGATATTCTATCATAGGTAAAGCTCTCGCTCCAAAGGCGAGAGCTTTTTTTGTAACCCATCTTGTACCCTTTGCGTATAAGCAGGGGAGTGAATATTTAATGATAATGCTAGTTTGAGTAATAGCCAGGGTTGAGAGCCTGGCTATTTCTATTTGCGTTCGACCAGTCTATGGGCTACGCCCATCGATGATATATTAGTCTCCTTCAGGGACTTTGGATTTAAGGGAAAAATGGGCAATCCCCGGTGATTTACCGGATGCCTGTAAAAATGTCATAATTTTATTTACGCCTATCCCTCCTTTGCCACACTGAAACTTTATAATATCTTTATCTACCGATTTAAAAACCGGAGCATCTTAATATTATGAAATATTTTTTATCCTTCCTTTTGTTATTTACCATGCTGGCCCCATGCACCGCGCAGAAATATAAGCTTGGGTTAAACCTTGTAAAGGGTGATACTTATTACCTTGCCAGTGCCGGCACTTCAACAATAGTGCAAAGTGTTGATGGACACGAAAACAAAGTTAATCTTGCTTTGGCATTTAAAATTGCATTTAAGGTTACCGGCATAACCGATTCCCTTTATCGTATGGAAGTAAGCTATCAATCGCTCGATATGAAAATTAACATGGCCGATACTACCATAGAAATGGATTCGAAAAAAAACAGCGTACTCGATGTACCTTCATCCATAGTAGCTGCCATAATGAATAAACCTTTTAATATCACGTTAAGCAAAAGCGGTAAAATAAGATCGGTTGAAAATTTTGAGAAAATGATCAACGACGTATTTGATGGCTTTACTAAAATTGACTCGACGAAAAAGCAACAGATAAAAAAACAGTTTATGCAATCGTTTGGCGTAAATTCGTTTAAGGATATCCTGGAAATGGGCACCGCAATTTTTCCTCAAAAAGCCGTTGCCAAAAATGATACCTGGATAGTAAACAGCAACGTAGAGGCACCCGCAAAGGCAAATGTTCAAACAATTTATCAGCTAATAGATGCAACAGCTGATGCTTACCAAATACACGGCGATGGCACAATGATATCGGATAAGAATGCTCTTCCCGCAGAAATAAGCGGACTCCCAATGAAATACGATCTTAACGGAACTATGCTAACCGATGTTAAGGTGAATAAAAATACAGGGTGGATAAGTGAAGTTAATTTAAAGCAACTGATGTCGGGCAATTTACAAATATCAGATAATCCCCAGGTGCCAGGCGGCAAGACCATCCCCATGACTTTTAAAACAGAGGTAATAACAACTGGTAATTAAGTCGGTAGTCTTTAGTCGAAAGTTTTAAGTGTTGTGGTTTCTGATCTGAAATAAGGGGGGAAACCTTCATTTTGGTTCCCCCCTTTAGGTGTGGATATTATCTCCAAAAACCGCCAACCCAAACGTAACCACGATGACGGTGGCGCCAGTGGCCTGCAACCCATATAGAGCCAGGACGCGGCGGAACTGCCCAATAACCTGCATGATATGCGTAAGTTCCTCCGGCTGGGGCCCATTCTTCTGAAACCCAAACATGGCGCGGTGAAGGGCGCATTGGCCTTGCCATTACCGGGCCGGGTCTGCCGAGGCGTGCCCCAACTACAATTTCCTGTGCGCGGCTGCTTGTAACAGCAAACAAAGTTACTGCTGATAGCACCATTAAAATTCTCGTGATCTTTTTCATAGCAAATTTTATTTTTGTTTTTAGTAAGACAAAATAAATGGAATAGGGTTTAAAAAAAATTTGTCCAGAAGACCGAAAGTTAGAAAAGCCCGGAAGAAGCTGCAAGTTTTTTTGATGTTTTGAGCAGTCGAAGCTTCTTTCGGTCTTCCGGACTTTTCCGACTTTCGGACTATAATTATTATCTTCGCTGTATGTCACCTGAAGAAGCAAAAAAAAGGATAGATGCACTGTCTTCCGAATTAAAACAGCATAATTACAACTATTTTGTGCTGGCAATGCCTACCATTGCCGATTTTGATTTTGATAAAAAACTGGAAGAGCTAAATGCGCTCGAAAAGCAGTTCCCGGAATATGCTGAGCCGGATTCGCCTACGCAAAAGGTAGGCGGCGACATTACTAAAGATTTTGTTACCGTACGGCATCGTTGGCCCATGCTATCATTGGGCAATACCTATAATGAACAGGAGTTACTTGATTTTGATCAGCGCATACGTAAAGCCATTGGCGATAATTTTGAATATGTATGCGAATTGAAGTTTGACGGCTTATCTATAAGTCTTACCTACGAAAATGGCAAATTGGCGCGTGCCGTAACCCGCGGGGACGGCGTACAGGGCGACGACGTAACTACCAATGTACGTACTATCAATACCATACCCAAAAAATTGCATGCCGGCAACTACCCCGACGATTTTGAAATACGGGGGGAGGTATTCATGCACCTTAAAGCTTTTGAGCGGCTGAACAATGAGCGTTTGGAAAACGGCGAAGTGGCATATGCCAACCCTCGTAATTTTGCATCGGGAACGTTGAAGATGCAGGATTCGAGCGAAGTTGCAAAGCGCCCACTCGATTGTTTTTTGTATTTTTTATATACCGAAAAGTTATTGTTTAAAACCCATTGGGAAAGCCTGCGGGCGGTAAAAAGCTGGGGCTTCCATACCAACGAACATAGCCGCCTCGCCGGCAATATTGATGAAGTTTTTAAATTTATTAATACCTGGGATAAAAAACGTTTCGACCTGGGTTATGATATTGATGGGATTGTAATAAAGGTGAACAGCTATGCACAGCAGCAGGAGCTTGGTTTTACAGCCAAATCGCCGCGCTGGGCAATTGCGTATAAATTTAAGGCAGAGCAAGTGCAAACAGAGCTGCTGAGCGTAAGCTACCAGGTTGGCCGAACCGGCGCGGTTACCCCAGTTGCAAATTTAAAACCGGTACTGTTGGCAGGCACAACCGTAAAACGGGCCACATTGCACAATGCCGATGAGGTTGAAAAACGCTTAAAATTGCACGAAGGCGATTGGGTTTACGTAGAAAAGGGCGGCGAGATCATCCCAAAGATCATCAGTGTAAACCTTGAAAAGCGCAAGGCGGATGCAAAACCCATTTTTTATCGTACCACCTGCCCTGCATGTAACACCCAGTTGGAGCGCAAAGAAGGCGAAGCTGCATTTTATTGCCCTAACGAAGATGGTTGCCCACCACAGATAGTTGGCAAAATGCAGCATTTTATCGGCCGCAAAGCTATGAATATTGATGGCCTGGGGGATGAAACCATTGAATCTTTCTATAAGCAAGGATTGATAACTAAAATAAGTGACCTATACGACCTGCACCTGCATATCGACAAGTTAAAGCAACTGGATAGGTTTGGGGAAAAATCCATCAATAACATGTTGGATGGGATAGAGAAATCAAAACAAATGCCGTTTGAAAAAGTGTTGTTTGGCTTGGGTATTCGTTACGTGGGCGAAACGGTAGCTAAAAAACTGGCGGCCTATTTTAAAAACATCGATAACCTTGAAGCCGCAACTTTTGAAGAACTGAATGCCGTTGAAGAAATTGGCGAGCGCATAGCGCTTAGCGTACAGGCCTATTTTAGCGATGAAAAGCATAAGGAAGAAGTAGAAAAACTACGATCACAAGGCCTGCAATTTGTAAGCGACGAGAAAGTTGTAACGCTGGCGAGCGAACATTTAAGCGGCAAAACATTTATAATATCGGGCGTATTCGAAAAATATTCAAGGGAGGAACTGACGCATATCATCGAACAAAACGGCGGCAAAATAGTGAGTAGCATATCGGCCAAACTCAACTATCTTGTAGCAGGCGATAATATGGGCCCTGCCAAGTTGGAAAAAGCGCAGAAGTTGAATATACCGATCATCAGTGATGAGGAGTTGCTGGGGATGATTGGGTGAAGTTTCAGTTTGCAGCAGGAGGTTTGCAGCGAGTGAATATTCCCTTACTCATCGCCTGAGTAAAGGATAAGTAGCCTAATATATCAAGAAGGCTTAAGCTCCCCTCCTGCTTTCCACCAGCCTTTGCCTGTGCTGTATGCCCCAGTTTTTTAATTCTTCCATCACTTTATCAAGCGAACGGCTGTAGGGTGCAAGTTCATAAAGCACGGTAACCGGGGTTGTGGGGATAACCTTACGGGTTAAAAACTCATTCAATTCAAGCTCCCGTAATTCCTTCGATAGTATTTTGGGTGTGATGCCATCAAGGGCGCGCTGGATGTCATTAAAACGCATTGGCCCGGTGGACAGGGCTACTATAAGGGGCAATTTCCATTTGCCATTCAGCACATAAAGTGTGTCCTTTACCGCCGTTATGCCGGCAGAGCATACTTCCGGCACATGCAGTTGATCTTTAACAAGTGTTTCCATTATATAAAACCGCTATCCTAAACGATACCACTATCCTTTGGGATAGTACTATATTTTTGATAGCAAAGGTAAGTAGTTTTGCATAAAAAATAAAAGAAATGAAAACTATTAAAATTACTTACTGGATAACAACGGCCATTGTAGCGCTAATGATGACATATTCGTGCTATGCTTACTTAACACTGCCCACTGCTCCACAGGGGTTTCAACATCTTGGCTTTCCATCATATTTCAGGGTCGAACTGGCTTTTGCTAAACTAATAGGCGCCGCGTTATTGCTTTTGCCACTTGCCGCGAGGATAAAAGAATGGGCATATGCTGGGTTCACTTTTACTTTTGTTTCGGCATTTATTGCCCACACCGCTTCCGGCGATCCGGCTTCGAGATGGATGATGCCGCTTATATTTTTAGTACTACTGGCTGTTTCATATTCTACTTATCATAAGTTGCAAAAAGCGTAGTAATTATAGCTGCAAAATTACTGCCCGCATCGTAGCCAAAATACCTGACGGGCTTCCTGCTAAAGCAATGGATATAGGCGGCAATTTGTTTAACAATAATTAACAAAAACACACCGTAACATTTAGTTAATAACTTTCATCTTAGCATAAACAACCGCTACATGAAATTTACCTTACCTTTCGCGCTATTTTTATTATTTGGTTTCAGTGCATTTTCACAACAGGTTACCATCAGCGGCAAAATCACTGATGATAATAACAATGCTGTTCCGTTTGCTAGTGTGTACATTAAAAATACCACCAAAGGGACGTCGGCAAACAGCGAGGGCGGATATATATTGCAATTAAAGCCTGGCGTTTACGAGGTACAATACAAAGCTGTAGGCTATAAACAGGAAAGCCACAAAATTGATATTACTACCAGCCAGGTGCTAAACGTAGCTTTAAAAACGGAAACTTACCAGTTAAAAGATGTTGTTGTAAAAGCGAGCGGCCAGGACCCTGCCTATAGCATTATACGCAAAGCAATAAAAAGACGCAAAGAACACCTGAACGAAGTTGATGCCTATACCTGCGAGGTTTATATTAAGGGTTTGCAAAAACTGCTGCAGGCACCAAAGAAATTTTTGGGTATTGACGTGCAGAAAGCCGCCCGCGAAAATGGGCTTGACTCGAACCGGAGAGGGATAGTTTATTTGTCGGAATCCGAGTCGAAATATAGTTTCGAAAAGCCAGATAAAGTCCATGAAGAAATGATCTCATCGAAAGTTTCGGGCAGTAACAAGGGTTTCAGTTATAACCGGGCATCGGACTTGAAGGTGAATTTTTATGAAAATATTCAAAATTGGGAAGGCCTAAGCAACCGCCCGCTGATATCGCCCATAGCTGATAATGCGTTGTTTTATTACAACTATAAATACATAGGCTTCTCGGTTGAGAATGGCGAAACTATCGATAAAATTAAGGTTATACCCAAACGTGCCTACGATGCCTGTTTCCAGGGCTATATTTATATATTGGAGGATAGCTGGCGTATTTATGGCCTCGACTTTTTCATCACTAAAAAACAGAACCTTAATTTTGTGGATACGCTGCGGGTAAACGAGCAGTTTTTCCCGGTAAGCCCAAAAGCCTGGATGCCATCATCGGTTAAGTTTGATTTTACTATAGGGATTTTTGGGTTTAAGATCGGCGGCTACTTTATTTCGTTATATAAAGACTACGACCTGCAGCCAACTTTTACAAAAAAAGAATTTGCCGAAGTACTGCGCATCAGCAAGGGTGTTAACAAAAAAGACTCGGCCTTTTGGGAAAATGAGCGGCCAATACCGTTGACGGAAGAAGAAAAAACCGATTATAAAAACAAAGCAATATTAGCGAAAAAGCGTGAATCAAAACCTTACCTTGATTCGCTGGACGAGGTGAATAACAAATTTAACCTTAATAAATTTATACTGAACGGCTACCACCACGCCGACAGGTACAAGCACGAGTACTACGAGTTGGAGTCCCTTTTAAATATAAAGAGCTTCAATACAGTGCAGGGGTTTACACTTGGTTATGGCGGCACTTATCGCAAACAGGTTGACAGCATAAATAACCGTTACCTTATGCTCGGCGCGAAGGCTGGCTACGGGTTTTCGGACCATAAGGCTTTTGGAAACGTGAATGGTGCGATACCGCTGGGCGATGCAACACTTAGCTTTGATGGCGGTTCGGAAGTGGTCGACCTTAATAATACCGATCCCATTTCATCCACGGTCAACTCCTTTTACAGTTTGTTTGAGAAAGAGAATTATGAAAAATTCTATCAAAAACAATTCCTGTCGTTAAACCTGAGTAAACGTATTGCAGGCGGATGGATGGTTTCCGCAGGCGCTGAATGGGCCGATAGGAAATGGCTGCCCAATACCAGCAATTATAGTTTTTATAACCCTGGCAACAGGGCGTATACTTCCAACAACCCTCTATTGCCTGCACAGGACGTTCCGTTGTTTCCAGAAAACCAATCGTTTAAGATCACCTTGCGTACCACGTATGATTTTAGCGATAAGTATGAAACATACCCAACGGGTCGCAGGTACCCGCCTTCGCCCTACCCTACTGTCGGGTTAAGTTACACGGAAGGTATAAAGGGCGTTTTGGGGTCGGACGTGGATTATAGCAGGATATCTGCGGATGTTTCAAAATCAAATATTTACACGGGTGTTTTGGGATACACCTCATTTTATATCGGCGCGGGCAAATTCCTTAACACTAACAGCCTTTTTTATCCTGATTTTAAGCAATTTGCTGGTAACGAAGTTTTATTCTACAAGAGCGGGATCAACAGCTTTTTGTTATTAAATTATTATACTTTTAGCACTTACACACAATATATTGAAGGCCACTATGAACAAAACTTCTCGGGTTTTTTCCTAAATAAAATACCCTTGATCAGGAAATTAAAACTCCAGGAAATATTGGATGTAAACTATCTGTCAACCCCAACGATAAAAAACTATACCGAGCTGGGCGTGGGCATACAATACCTCAATTTCAGGCTGGTGTACGGCAAATCGTATAATAGCGGCAGTAATACCAATTCGGCAATAAGGCTGGGGGTAAGTTTTTAGTCCCTGGTCCATGGACCAGGGTGGGAAGAATGTTATGGTCCATTGTATTGGTAAATGAAAGTATTATTACCTTAAAAAAATAAAAACTATGGACTATAGACCATGGTCTATGGACTATGAGCCATGAACTATTGCTATATTTACGGTCTTAATAACTACAATGAACAAATTTTATGGGACTGGGGTGGCTATAGTAACCCCTTTTCAGGCAGATGGGCGAATTGACTATCCTGCTTTAGGCAAATTGATCGATTATTTGATCGATGGCGGTGTAAATTACATCGTATCATTAGGTACAACCGGCGAAAGCGCCACGTTGAGCCATGAAGAACGAAAGCAGGTTTGGGCTTTTACTGCAAATGCTGTTGATGGCCGCGCAGGCCTGGTGGCAGGTATCGGTGGCAATAACACAGCCGAGGTTGCTGAACAATTTAAACATTTTAATATAAAGGGCTACGATGCCATACTATCGGCAAGCCCGCATTATAATAAGCCTACGCAAGAAGGTATATACCAGCATTATAAGGTTTTATCAGAAAGCGCGCCATTACCCATTATTTTATATAATGTACCCAGCCGTACCGGCAGCAATATAAGCGCTGATACGATTGTACGATTGGCACGTGATTTTAAAAATATAATTGGTATAAAAGAAGCAGGTGGCAATTTCGATCAGATTAACCAGATTATGCGGGATAAGCCTGAAAGCTTCCTGGTGATCTCGGGCGACGACCCGATTACTTTGCCTATGATGGCTTTGGGTGCTGTTGGCTTAATTTCGGTAACAGGTAATGCTTTGCCGCGTCAAACATCTGAAATGGTACAGCATTGCCTTGCCGGCGATTTTAAGGCTGCACAAAAAAACCATTCTCGATTAATTGATTTTACCAGGCTAATGTTTGTTGAAGGCAGCCCGGCCGGCGTTAAAACTGCATTGAAGCATCTGGGTATTTGCGACGACACTGTACGATTACCATTAGTACAGGTTAGCCTGGAGACCGCGGCCAAAATTTTAAGGGAAACAAGGAGTTTTGCTTAATAAAAAACCCGCCCTTTTTTGGCGGGCGGGTTTTTTATCGAAATAAAGTAATGAATGATCACTTCCCTATCACTAACCTTTATTTTTCGCCTCCTGAACTTCCAGTCGTATCGCCTGGGCTAAATTTTTAAGGTCTTGCATTCCTTTACGAACACGGGTGCCGGCAGCGCTGTTACCCTTGTTGTAAAATTTGTCAGCGTCTGCTTCCAACGACGCTACCAGTTCTTTTACTTCTGTAAATTTTTTCATTTCAGTTACTCCTTTTTAAAATATTGAGGTTTATTGTTCTATAAAGCTAATCTAAATTGTTTTTTCTAAAATAAAAACTTTTAAAGAAGAAAAATAATGCCTTTAAAGTGGTTTTTTTCCACATTTTACTGCCGGTAAGATATAAAAGACATATTAAATAATATAAAAATTCATCCTGACGATATTATATATAAAGTTAAAGGAATGTCTGGTTTATAATACTAAAATATAATTATCTAATAATTAAATTACACAACCTTATACACCACCCTTACGATAATATTTTTATATATATTCAAATCTAAAATATTTAAAAATATTGAAAATTTACTCCGTATTTTATAATATCCCGGGATAATACCTATGCGTTTTTATCACTAATTCGCCGAATAAGGTGTTTGCCCAGGCAAACCACTTCCGTGTAAAGTCGTTCGAATTGTCTTTATTGAAGGATTCGTGCATAAAACCGGTACCGGCATGGGTGTTTTTCAGCCAGGAAATGCATTTAAGTATTTCTTTTTTATCTGTTGAGGTTAGCGCCCTGATAATAATACCCATTGGCCAGATATAATTTAACCCCACATGCGGACCACCAATCCCTTCGGCAGCTTTGCCTTTAAAAAAGTAAGGATTGGCGCTACTTAAAATCATACGCCGGGTATTTCGATAAAGCGGATCGTGTACCTCAATTGCCCCGAGGTAAGGCAATGCCAGCAGGCTTGGTACATTGGCATCATCCATAAATAACTGGTTTCCAAAGCCGTCAACTTCGTAAGCCAGCACTTTTCCATAAACAGGGTGCTGTGCGGTTGCGTATTTTTCTAAAGCGTTATGTACTTCAGTTGCCAGGGTCGTGCAGACATTAGCGATTGCTGTATCCTTTGCTATTATCGTGTACATTTCAGCCAGTTGTTTTAAACTAACCACCGCAAAATAATTTGAGGGGATAAGAAAAGGATATATTGTAGCATCATCCGATGGACGGAAAACCGAGCATATTAACCCAACCGGCTTCATTGGATTACCATAACCACTAAGCGGTGCCGTATCAGTTGACACTTCAGTTTTTCGTTGAAAATGGTATGGGCCGGGACCGTCTTTACGTTGCTGTTGTTTAAAGGTATCAACAATTGACTTACCTGCCTTTTGCCAGTTTTCGTCAAAAAAACTGCTGTCGCCGCTGGTTTTCCAATAATGGTAAGCCAGCCGTATAGGGTAACATAAAGAGTCAATCTCCCATTTGCGTTCGTGAAGCTCGGGCTTCATAGCGGTGCGGTCGCTGTCCCATTCGCTGCCGGTCGGGCCCATATTGAATGCGTTGGCATAAGGATCTATTAAAACACATTTCGCCTGGCGGTTTAGTACGCCCTTTATCAGGCTCTTTAATTCCGGGTCGTTTTTAATTAATGGCAGGTAAGGCCACACCTGTGCTGATGAATCTCGCAGCCACATGGCGTTGATATCGCCGGTAATTACAAAAGTATCTGGCTTGCCATCTTTAATGCTATATTCAACGGTGGTATCCAATGTGTTGGGATAGCAGTTTTCAAACAGCCAGGCAAGTTCGGGATCCTTTATTTCGGCTTTTATGCTTTTTATTGTGGCCTCAACGGCTTTGTTGGTGAATTTGCGGTCGGCAAGCTTAGGGCGATGGCTTTCAAAATTATTTGTAAACCAGGTGGGTTTTAAGCCTATGCCCATTCCAGCTGTGGCTATAGTGTTTATTTTGACGAAGTTTCGGCGATCAAGCATAGTTTATGATGATTACGGATTGTTGGCTATAACACCAACAATGGCGGGTAAAAGTAAAAAAGCCTTCCGGATTTCCGAAAGGCTGTTGAAATTATTATGGAAAAGATAAAAAGTTTCAATCACAAACGTCTTAAAGCCTCCCCAACCGGGGGAGATTATTCACGTTGGTATTTGTTTTTATAAGGCGTTCATGAGGGCTTCGCCGTTTAGAGGGGGCTTACGCCACCACCAATTTATTCTCTTTATAATACCCTGCTTTTAACTTTTCAGCCATTTCGCTGTAGGCATTAAGGGTACGCTGTACATCTTCGAGGCTGTGTGCTGCCGTTGGTATTAACCTTAGCAGGATCAATCCTTTTGGGATAACCGGGTATATTACTATGGAGCAAAATATGCCGTAGTTTTCGCGAAGGTCACGGGTAAGGGCGGTGGCTTCGTAAAGGTCGCCTTCTAAAAATACGGGGGTAACCATGGTATTGGTAACACCAAGATTAAAGCCGCGTTCTTTTAATCCATTTTGAAGGGTAGTTGCAATTTCCCACAGTTTATGGCGCAACTCCGGCTTTGATTTTAAAAGTTCAAAGCGTTTTTTTAAGCCTATAACCATTGGCATTGGCAATGCTTTGGCATATATCTGCGAGCGCATGTTATAGCGCAGGTAATCAACAATTTGTTTGCTTGATGCTACAAAAGCACCGATACCGGCCATTGATTTGGCGAAGGTGCCGAAATAAACATCGATACCATCGATACAATCCTGCTCCTCGTGCGTACCTGCACCGGTTTTACCCATGGTGCCGAAACCGTGCGCATCATCAACCAATATGCGGAAGTTATATTTTTCTTTTAATGCTACTATCTCTTTCAGTCTGCCCTGCGCGCCTGACATGCCGAAAACACCTTCGGTGATCAGCAATATGCCGCCTCCGGTTTGTTCGGCTAGTTTTGTGGCGCGTTCCAGCTGTTTTTCACAGCTCTCCAGGTCGTTATGCTGGTAAACGTAGCGTTTGCCCATGTGCAGCCTTAAGCCATCTATGATACAGGCATGCGATTCGGCATCATATACAATAACATCATTACGGTCAACCAACGAATCGATAATAGATACCATACCCTGGTAGCCATAATTCAATAAAAAGGCATCCTCTTTACCAACAAAAGCACCCAAATCGGCTTCAAGCTCTTCGTGGTGCCTGGAGTTGCCCGACATCATACGGGCACCCATCGGGTATGCCATACCATAATCAGCGGCCGCTTGTGCATCTGCCTCCCTTACTTCCGGGTGGTTGGCCAGGCCCAAATAATTGTTCAGGCTCCAAACCAAATGCTCTTTCCCGTTAAATAGCATATGCGCGCCAATTTCCCCCTCCAATTTAGGATATGAGAAATATCCATGCGACCACTTCTGGTGCTGCCCCAAAGGCCCACCCATGTTTTTCGATATTTTATTAAATATGTCCAAAATGGTATTGTATTATAAATTTAAGTACAAATATAGCCGTTAAAACGTTTAACAGCAATCATTATTACTTTTTATAATAGGCTATAAATTGGAAGAGTTCATAGTCCATGGTTCATGGCCGGAAGGGTTAAGGGGTCCATAGCTCATGGTTCATAGATCATAGCAGGAAGGTAAGAGTTTATAGACCATGATTCATAGATTATAGCAGGAAGGAATGCAGAAGAAGGAGTTGGTAGTTCGGTGCCAGGAAAGTTAAAATGAATTTCTGAGGGCGGTTATCATTTTTACTAATATCTCGTATTCAGTATAAAGTTTGCTGAATAGTTCATCATTGATGTATCCCCGTTTCTTTGTTATAAACAGGCAACTCACTACCTCAATTGCTGAACGAAGTGAGTAGCCTAAAAACACTTTAAATACAGCCTTGCTTTGTCCCGTTGAACCTTCGGCTATATTCAAAACAACAGAATCTGCCGCCCGTTGTATTTGTGATGTTAAAACGTAGATTTCGTCCTTGGGAAATTTTTTGGTCAATTGATTGATGTCTTCGCCTAAATCTATGGCTTTTTACCAAACCTGAAGACCTTCAAACTTAAATGCCACTTTTATTTCCTTTTTACCATGAGCTATGAACCATCAGCCATGAACTAATCAACATTATCATGTAAAAACGCATTTCCCGGGCGTATCTCAGTTCTTCCTTCGTCATCGGGCAATAAGGAGAAACGGGATACCTGGCTTTCGTTGGAGGCCGGGGTTTGCTGCAAGGCTATTTCTTTGCGTTTATAGGCCGGTACATTTTCAAGTTCCTGTAAATTGCCGTTGCGCAGTTTCATGCTGAGGTCTTTTAACCTCATGATGCGCTCGCGCGATTTACGTAGCTGTTCCTCAATAGATTCATCTGTTTTGTTATCATCTGCGCCTGCAATAACTTCCGGTTCCTTTTCAGGTTCGGGGAGTTTTTGTTCGGCAGCAGGCTCAAAGCTTACGACAGGTTCGGTAACCTTGAAAATCATTTCGGGCATGTCCTGGCCTTCATTTTCGGCCATGGCGGGTTCTTCCGCCATAAGGTTATGTTTTACAACCCGTGGCTCATCGGTATTGGAAGCAAAAAGATCAAATAAGCCAGCTTGCTTTTTATCTTCTTTAGGTTGTTTTAAATATGGCTCTGCCGTGGTGTTTGCCTTAACGGGTGTTATAAACTCGTTTACAGGTTTAATCAACGGCGGGGTTTCGGGCTCCAGCGAATACACTTTTCTTTCGCTGCCTTTTACTTTTTCGCGCTCGTCCTTAGTTTGGAAACCTGTAGCAATTATAGTTACCGATAGCTTTTCACCTAAACTTTCGTCGATGCAGTTACCCCATATCAGGTCGGCAGCAAGGCCGGCTTCTTCCTGTATATAGTCGGTGATCACACTCACCTCGTCCATGGTTACTTCCTTAAGTCCTGAGCTTATATTTAAAAGAATATACCTTGCCCCTTCTATCTCATTATCTTTTAATAATGGCGATGATAATGCTCCTTCAACTGCCAATGCAGCCCTGTTTTCGCCTTCGGCGGATGAACTGCCCATAATAGATACGCCACTGTCTTTCATTACGGTGCGCACATCTTTAAAGTCGACGTTTACATAACCGGGCAATGTTATAATTTCTGCAATGCCTTTTGCGGCAGTTGTTAAAATATTATCAGCCTGCGCAAATGCGGAACCTAAGGTAAGGTTGCCAAATATCTGGCGCAGCCTGTCGTTGGATATCACTAAAAATGAATCGACATGCTTTTTTAATTCTTCCATCCCGGCATCAGCCTGCATTTTACGGCGTTTGCCTTCAAAAGCAAACGGGGTGGTTATAATGCCTACCGTTAAAATATCCATTTCGCGAGCCGCCTTGGCTATAATAGGGCTGGCGCCGGTACCTGTGCCGCCGCCCATACCAGCTGTTATAAACAACATTTTGGTATTTGTGCCAAGCATCATTTTTATATCATCAATATTTTCGATAGCTGAGTTTTTACCAACTTCGGGGATGGAGCCTGCGCCCATGCCTTCGGTAAGGCTTGCGCCAAGCTGAACCTTGTTGGGAATAGGACTTAACTCCAAAGCCTGGGCATCAGTATTGCAAATAATAAAATCAACACCGGTAATACCTTGCCTGTACATGTGGTTAACTGCATTGCCACCGCCGCCGCCAACACCAATTACTTTGATGATAGACGACTTTTCTTTTAACATCTCAAACTGCATAATCCTTATATTAAGTTATATGTAATTGACGAATAACATAATTTCTCTAATGTAATAGTAACACTTTTTCAACAACCTTTTTCCACATTTGTCGATATGTGGAAAGATTAAAGGATTGTGAATAATTATCGTTTCAGGTAATCTTCATCTTTAATATTATCATCCTGCAAAAACTTTATCACCGTTGGTACAAGTTTGCTGAACAGGCCTTTTTTCACTTCTGTATATTTTTCTTTTACTGCTTTTACGTCTTCAGGTATTGCTGCATAATCGCTATACTCCATTTTCTGGATACCTTTTATCAGCAGCCCGATACCAGTTGCGAAAGTTGGGCTTTGTAATTCTTCATAAACATTTTTCGGCAGCACGTCATTTTTGGCAAGGTGTTCGTTGGGGAAGCCAACGCGGCAATCAAGACCGGTAACATATTCTACCAATTGTGCCAAATGTTTTAATTGTGCCCCGCCACCCGTGATCACTATACCTGCAATCAGTTTTTTCTCGTAACCGGAGGATTTTATCTCGTAATACACATGTTCTACGATCTCTTCCATGCGGGCCTGTATCACAAAGGCAAGGTTTTTAACGGATATTTCTTTTGGCTCGCGGCCACGCAGGCCCGGTACACAAACTATCTCGTTCTCCTTATTTTCTTCGGCAAGGGCCGAACCGAAACGTAATTTTAATTGTTCGGCTATGTTGCGCATCACTGAACATCCTTCGCGTATATCTTCTGTTACACTGTTACCGCCAAAAGGGATAACCGCGGTATGCCTGATGATACCTTCGTGGAAGATGGCCACATCGGTAGTACCACCGCCAATATCCACCAAAACCACACCTGCTTCTTTTTCTTCATCACTTAAAACAGACTCGGACGAGGCCAGTGGCTCAAGTATCAGCTCGGAGCTTTCTAAACCGGCTTTATTTACACATTTTACAATGTTTTTTATGGCCGTTACCTGTCCTGATATGATATGAAAGTTGGCTTCTAATCTCACCCCTGCCATACCGATAGGGTCTTTTATTCCCGGCTCGCTGTCAACGGTAAATTCCTGTGGAAGTACATGGATGATCTCCTCTCCGGGGGGCATTACCAGGTTGTACATATCTTCTATCAGTTTATCGATATCTTTGCGGGATATTTCCGACTGTATATCCTTTCGCGTTATCAACCCACGGTGCTGCAGGCTTTTGATGTGCTGGCCGGCTATGCCCACATTTACCACCCTGATCTCCACATTTGATTGTGCGCCCGCTATATCAACGGCCTGGGTTATGCCCTGTACCGTTTTGTCGATATTTGAAACCACTCCCCGGGTTACACCCGCCGACTCGGCTTTACCAATACCTAATACCTCTATTTTACCGTTTTTGCTACGGCGGCCAACAATAGCGCATATTTTTGTAGTTCCGATGTCCAATCCTACTACGATTGGTGAACTTTTTTCCTGAGTTGAGCTTTTGTCCATATTATTTCCTTATTAGAGATGTGTCTTTTTTCAATTTTGTTGAATCCGATCCCACTTTCTTCGCAGTAAGCGAGTCTTTTTTTGTAATAGCTTCGTTGCGTACGCCGATAACCTGGTTGGCGTACTTTATGTTTATCATTTTATAAGCATCCCAGCCTACCAAAGGCAATGCCTTTTTATAAAATGCCAGCAGGTTGCCGAATTTTGTATCCAGTGAATCAGCATTGCCCAGCAATATCCTATTGTTGCCAACGCGTGGTATCAATTCAATTTCATGGTCTTTATTTACATATAGCTCGGCTATCTGCGCATCCCAAAGCGAATCTTTTCTGATATAGTTGGCAGTTTTAAAAAGCGCCAAAGCCAGGGCGGTGTGCATGGTATCAACCTGGTTTGCAAAAAGTTCATCGATATAGCCGTTTGCTGCAAGCACCCTTGCTGTAAAGTTTGCCGATAATGGAATTTTTAAGCCATGCTGATCGACATAAAAATCCTGGTCAAAACGGTTCATGATGCGTAAAATAGGTTGCCGCTGGCTTATTTCTACATTTATAATGCCGTCCATATCGGCATAAACTTTTGCAAACTCTATAAACGGGTTTGCTTTTAATCTGCTTTCAAGCTCGTGGATGTTGATATTTTCCATCTGGCGGCCAATGAGGGCATGGCTGTGTATCTGCAATATATTGTCAACCTCGTCCCTGTCAATAAAATACTGGCTGCCGGGTATGTATATCTTTACATCCTTACAAATAACTTCCGATTTTTTTTGTTCAATAAAACTCATGAGCACTACCAAGCCGCCCAGGCTAATGCCCCAGGCTGAACTGATGAGTACGTATTTCCATACGCGTTTATTAAACATCTTTTTAAACATCTTGCAAAGCGTGTTTTAAAGGTTGAACCAATTGGTCAATATCACCCGCCCCAACTGTTAACAGTAACACGGGTTTCTCATTTCTTACCGCATCAATAGCCTCCTGTTTACCCAACTTGCGTTTATCCGTAATTTTCATTCGCTCAAGTATCATATCTGAATGTACCCCTTCAATTGGCAGCTCGCGGGCGGGATAAATATCCAGGATGATCAACTCGTCCGACATATCAAGCGCTTCGGCAAAGCCATCCGCAAAATCGCGCGTACGGGTATATAAATGCGGCTGAAAAATTGTGGTTAGCTTTTTATCGGGATACAATTTTTTAACCGATCTTATGCATGCTTTTAATTCTTCGGGATGGTGTGCATAATCATCAATAAATATTTGATACTCATCTTTTATAATATACTCAAAGCGTCGTTTTACCCCTTTGAACGAACCTAATGCGCTTTTTACAGCTTCAGCAGGTACATCAAGCAGTAAAGCGGCTTCTGTAGCAGCCACGGCGTTCTCCACATTGTGAAAACCGGGTATGCCCATTTTTATGTCATTGATTTGGGTATTTCCGTTTTTAAAATCAAAATAAAAGTCGCTGTTTTCAATGCGAATATTTGAAGCAGTTGCATCAGCTTCCGTATCGATAGCGTAGGTAAAACCTGTTGCTAAAGGCAAACCTTTACGATGGATAAGCTTGCCTCCCGGTTTTATTTGCGATGCAAATAGTTTAAATGAATCGGTAAGATGGCTATGATCGCCATAGATATCGAGGTGGTCTGCATCCATTGATGTTATGATAGCAACATCAGGATATAGGGTAAGGAACGACCTGTCGTACTCATCAGCCTCAACCACAACAATATCATTTTTGCCATAAAGCACGTTGCTGTGATAGTTTGTCGATATGCCGCCAAGGAACGCCGAACAATCCCTGCCCGAATCTTTAAGGATATGGGCGATCATGGTTGATGTGGTTGTTTTACCATGCGTACCGGCAACGGCCACTGTAAATTTGCCTTTGCTGATGATACCCAATACCTGCGACCGTTTAAAAAGTTCAAACCCATTATTGCGGAAGAAATTTAGGATCACCGAATCTTTGGGGATAGCTGGCGTATAAATAATCAGCGTATCATCGCCCGGCTTTCTGAAAGCTGAAGGTATCCAGTCCTCGCTATCTTCAAATATAACCGCTATCCCTTCACGGTTCAATTCGCTGGTAAGTTCGGTAGATGTTTTATCGTAACCGCAAACAACGCAGCCCAAATGATGAAAATAACGGGCCAGGCCACTCATGCCAATGCCACCTATTCCAACCAGGTAAACGCGTTTTATATTGCTTAATTCCATGTTTCTAAGTCTTTAGTCTGAAGTTCTAAGTCTTAAGTCAGTATTTTGAAAGTCTAAAGCCACAATCCGGACTTTGAACTTTTAACTTAAGACTTAAGACTTAATTTCATTACTTCCTGCGCAATAACTTCATCAGCATCAGGCATTGCCAGTTTGCCTATGTTATCACCTAATTTTTTTTGTAACTCTTTATCATTTAAAAGTTCCAGCACTTTATTAACCAGGTTAGCTTGGGCATCCCTGTCGGCAACAAAAACCGCCGCATTTTCTGATACCAGTGCCAGTGCATTTTTTGTTTGATGGTCTTCCGCCACATTTGGCGAAGGCACCAGTATCACCGGCTTTTTAATAACACATAGCTCGGCAATAGTACCAGCCCCTGCTCTTGATATAATGACATCAGCGGCAGCATAAGCCAAATCCATACGGTGCAAAAATTCGGTTATCTTGACATCAGGATACTTGTCTTCATCAATTTTCTCAATAATGGTTTGGTACGATGTTTTGCCAGTTTGCCATATAATTTGCGCGTCGGCAGCAACCATCTTATCCAAACCAGCCATTATACTGTTATTCAAAGTGCGCGCACCCAGGCTGCCACCAATAACCAGTATCGTCTTTTTAAACGCCGACAGCTTAAATAATTCGAGCGCCTGCATGTGTTTCCCTGCAATATTTACCGAGTCGCGACGTATGGGGTTACCTGTTTTAATTATCCGGTCGAAAGGAAAAAACTGGTCCATGCCATCAAAGGCCACGCATATTTTTTTTGCCTTTTTGCCCAGCCACTTGTTGGTAATACCCGCGTATGAATTTTGTTCCTGTATCAAATAAGGAATATCCTTTAACGAAGCTGCATATAATAAGGGCCCCGAAGCATAGCCGCCAACACCGACCGCTGCATCAGGGTTAAATTCCTTTATAATTTTCAATGCCTTTTGTACACTACTAATCAATTTTATCGGGAACATCACGTTTTTCCATATAGATTTACGCTGGATACCTTGTATGTCCAACCCGATTATCTTATAACCTGCCGCAGGCACTTTTTCCATCTCCATGCGGCCATTGGCCCCAACAAATAATATCTCGATGGCAGGATCAAGCTTTTTTAAAGCATTGGCAATAGCAATAGCCGGGAAGATATGCCCTCCTGTACCACCGCCGCTAATGATTATTTTCTTGTTCGATTTCACCGATTTTTTATTTTGATTACACCGATTCCTATTTGTGATTACACCGATTATGTCTATTCATTTTATAAATCCGAAATCGTAAATCGTAAATCCCAAATCATATTGCCACTTCCCTTATCTCCCCTACTATAACTTTTTTTGGTTCCTCAATATCCCTGCTTACCGATAGTATGATACCAAATGCCACGCTGGTAAATAATATCGACGTACCACCCATACTTACAAGCGGCAAAGGGATACCTGTTACCGGGCCAAGGCCTACTGCCACTGCCATATTTGCAAATGCCTGTATGGTTAAACTAAAGCTTAACCCCGCCGCCAGCAATGCCCCGAACGCTTTTGGGGCTTTTGTAACTATTTTTATGCAGCGATATAATAAAAACAGGTAAATGCCTATTAAAAGTATGCCGCCAACTAATCCATATTCTTCAACTATTACCGCATATATCTCATCCGAATAAGCTTCTGGGAGGTAATTTATCTGGTCGCTTTTGCCTACGCCTTTGCCAAATACTCCACCGGTTGCAATAGCTATTTTAGCGTGGTCGGACTGGAACGATTTATCAGGATTAGAAATTTCCGGGTGCATAAAAGCGTGTATCCTTGATACGTAAGTTTTATGACGAGGCCCCAAAAATACTACCCCTGCCAATAAAATCCCGCCAGCAAGGCAGGTTATGGCAATTTGCTTTATGCTGATACGGCCGATGATCAGCAGTAAAATACTTACACCAAAAAGCATTAATGCTGTAGAAAGGTTTGCAAGCGCAATTAAAATAAACACCACGCAAACCGCACCCATGATAGGTATGAAGGATTGTTTGACATCCTTGATATTTTCCTGTTTAAGTGATAGTGTCCGTGCCAAATACGTGATCAAAGCAAGTTTGGCCAAATCCGACGTCTGGAAACTCAAGCCAGTACCGGGGATAGCTATCCACCTGCTCGCATCGTTAACGTGGCTGCCAAAAACGAGCGTATAAACTAAGAGCGGCAGGGTAATGATCATCAATAATTTTGATATGCCGCGGTAATACCGGTAATCAAGCTTGTGAGATATGTACATTAACGCGATACCACCAATGATCATGGCCAGGTGCTTCATCAGAATAGACTCAGCCCCAACGCCACGCTTATAAGCAAGCGTACCAATAGCGCTGTAAACCGACAGCAAAGAAATAACCGACAGCAATATGACGATAAGCCATATCCAGCGGTCCCCTTTTGTGTTATTTAATATCCTGTTCATTTCTATGATTTCACCGATTATTTTTTGATTTCACCGATAGTTGTTTTGTGATTTCACCGATTATTCTCTTTTGACTTCACTGATTTTTGTTCGACTACTTTATTTTTTTCACCATGGACCATGGACTATAGACCATGGACTATTTTCACAACTCCCTCACCGCTTGTTTAAATTGCCGGCCGCGGTCTTCGTAATTTTTAAACAGGTCGAAGCTGGCGCAGGCGGGTGAAAGTAATACGGTATCGCCTTTTGCTGCCAGGTGATAGGATACCTGGGCAGCCTCCTCGGCCGAATAGGTATTTACTATTACCTCCACATCATCTTCAAAAGCATCGTGGATGCGTTTGTTATCCTTGCCCAGGCAAACAATGGCTTTAACTTTCTGGCGTACCAATGGCTTCAGCATGCTGTAATCATTCCCCTTATCAACCCCCCCGAGGATCAATACAACATCAGTTGTCATGCTTTCGAGGGCATACCAGGTGGAATTGACGTTGGTCGCCTTGGAATCATTGATGAAACTGATCCCCGATATTTTACCAACCGACTCGAGCCTATGCTCAATGCTTTTAAAACTGCTCATACTGTCCCTTATCGAGGGATCACGTATTTCAAGGTATTTAGCCATCATACCCGATGCCATCGAGTTATAGACGTTATGCTTACCCTGCAGGGCCAATTCTGTTATTGACATTTGAAAATGTTGTTGGTGAATGTTTATGACAATATTGTCGTTTTCGAGATATGCTCCCGGTTCAATCTTTTTTTGTATGGAGAACGGCAGTAGCTCTGCCGAGAAGGCACGGCTTTCCATTCCCTTTATTGTTTCCGGGTCATCGGCACAGTATATAAAAACATCGCTTGCCGTTTGATTTTGGGTGATGCGAAATTTCGAGGCCACATAATTTTCCATTTTATAATCGTACCGGTCCAAATGATCGGGGGTTATGTTTAACAATACGGCTATGTCCGCCTTAAACTGGTACATGTCATCCAGCATAAAGCTGCTCAGTTCCAACACGTAGGTGTCAAACTTTTCGGTAGCTACCTGGTAGGCAAAGCTTTTACCAATGTTACCTGCAAGGCCAACGTTCAGGCCTGCATTTTTTAGTATATGATAAGTAAGACTGGTAGTGGTAGTTTTACCGTTTGAACCAGTGATCCCAATTATTTTGGCATCGGTGTACCTGCCTGCAAATTCTATCTCGGATATCACCGGGATATTTTTTTCTTTTATTTTTTTTACGATAGGCGCTTTATCGGGAATACCAGGGCTTTTGATTACTTCAACAGCTTCGAGGATATCTTTTTCGGTATGCTGATTTTCCTCGAAGCGGATATTCCAATCCTCTAATTGTTTTTTATAATTATCTGCTATAGCCCCAAAATCAGAAACAAAAACATCATAGCCCTGCTGTTGGGCAAGATATGCCGCACCCACCCCGCTTTCGCCAGCGCCAAGAATGACTATTTTATTTTTTGATTTCATTTTTTTGATTACACCGATTATTTATTTTGATTTCACCGATTTGTTTTGACTATGGACCATGGTCAATTGTTGTTATTTGTTATTTTACTCTTCCTAATCTCTAATCAACCAATCTCTAATCGTTACCTCAGCTTCAGCGTTACAATAGTTACTATGGCCAGCAGGATGCCGATGATCCAAAACCTGGTTACTATTTTTGATTCATGAAAACCTTTTTTCTGGTAATGATGGTGCAATGGCGCCATCAAAAACACCCTGCGCCCAGCACCAAACTTGCGCCGGGTATATTTGAACCACGATACCTGGATAACTACCGAAAGATTTTCAATAATGAAGACCCCACACAGCAGTGGCAGCAATAATTCCTTACGTATCATTATTGCAAAAACCGCTATTATCCCGCCAATGGCCAGGCTGCCTGTATCGCCCATAAATACCTGCGCCGGGTATGAGTTATACCATAAAAAGCCCACACATGCACCTACAAAAGCGCCAGCAAAAATTACCAGTTCGCCCGAGTTGGGAATGAACATTATATTAAGGTAGTCGGCTATTACAATATTGCCCGATACGTATGCCAATATTGCAAGGGTGATGCCTATGATAGCCGATGTGCCTGTTGCAAGGCCGTCTATCCCATCAGTGATATTTGCCCCGTTGGATATGGCTGTAATAATTATGATGACGAAGAACATAAATACCAGCAATGAATAATGGTCGGTATCCGCCCCTATAAACTTAAGCACCTTACCATAGTCGAACTCATTGTTTTTATAAAAAGGCATGGTAGTTTTAGTCGACCTAACCTCCTGCGTGTACACTGGCACATTGCCCCGCATGTGGAAATTCACGGGCGCATCGGCTATTTTTTGCGCTTTTACGTCCTTTGAATTTATTTCCTGCCTTATTACGATATCCTTATTGGTATACATTGTAAACCCGATAAACAAAGCCAGGCCCACCTGCCCTATTATTTTAAACTTGCCTGCCAGGCCTTCTTTATTTTTTTTGAAAACCTTTATGTAATCGTCCAAAAAACCAATCCCCCCCAACCAAACTGTAGTAACAAGCATCATTATGATATAAATGTTATCAATTTTGGCAAACAATAATGTTGGCACCAAAATCCCCAATATAATGATGAGGCCACCCATAGTTGGTGTGCCTGCTTTTTGCATTTGGCCTTCTAAACCTAAATTCCTTACTGTTTCGCCCACTTGTTTAAAGCGCAGATAGTCTATCAGCCTGCGGCCGAAAACCGTTGTAATAATAAGCGAAGTAATTACCGCCATCGCCATGCGGAACGTGATATATTGAAATACCCCAGCGCCTGGAATGCTGTAATTTTTGTTTAAGTAAGAAAATAAGTAATAGAACATATTGATATGCGGATTTCGGATGTGCAGATGTGCGGATTATTAATGTGCGGATGTGCAGATTATTAATGCGCAAATTTTCGCTTCTTCAATCACTTTTTTACTTGGTTAATTATTTTTATCATTTATCAATTCCCTATCATTTGCACACCTGCATACTCGCACATCTGCACATTTATTTGGTTGATGATATTATCTTTCCTAATATTCTTATAATCGATTGTATGTCATCAAGCATAACCTGTTCAAAAGGATAGCTTTCTGCATGTTTACATAGTTTCAACCAATATTCTGTCTCTTCGGCTTCCTTATAGGCTATTTTGCATTTGTGTTTAAAATCATTTTTACTCTCCGCGCCTTGTGCTTCACTTACATTTGCCCCCACTGAAGTCCCGCTTTTAAAGAGTTGGTTGGCCATATTGAATTTCTTCTTTGATTCGAGGACTTCGGTAAACGCAATTATTTTCAAAGAGAAATTAAAAGTCAGATCAACTATCAAATTTGGCTTCTCACTCATGGCTATTTTTATTTATTCATTTATAAAATCTAAAAATCCGCACATTCGCACATCTGCACATCACCTAACTCAATTCTTTAAAATTTTCCACCAACTCTTCCATATCATCAAAATGACTTTTTACCCCCGCTATTTCCTGGTATTTTTCGTGGCCTTTGCCGGCTATTAATACTATATCACCGGGGTGGGCCAGCATACACGCTGTTTTTATTGCTTCCCGCCTGTCCACGATGCTCAGGGTGTGCCTTTTAAATGCCGGGTCAACGCCTGCTTCCATGTCTTTTATTATTTGGGCAGGATCTTCACTGCGCGGATTGTCCGATGTAAAAATCACCTTGTCGCTCCACTCGCAGGCGGTTTTAGCCATAATAGGACGTTTGGTTTTATCCCTATCGCCGCCGCAGCCGATAACCGTAATTACTTTTTCATTGCCTTTGCGGATATCGTGAATAGTGCTTAATATGTTTTGAACGGCATCAGGGGAATGTGCATAATCAATAACACCAATGGTTTTGTTTGGTGCAACTATGTAATCGAATCGGCCCCTTGCACCTGTAAGCTTGCTCAGGCTGGTCAATATTTTGGTTTTATCCTGATCAAGCAGCATTGCGGCGGCATATACTGCCAATAAATTATAGGCATTAAAGGTACCCACCATTTTAAACCAAACTTCTTCACTATCTATCAGCAGTTGTAAGCCTTCAAACTGGTTTTCAACAATGCGGGCCTTATAATCGGCCATGCTTTTTAGGCCATAGGTTTTTTTATGCGCTTTTGTATTTTGCAACATTACATTGCCGTTTTTATCGTCGCCGTTGGTTAGTGCAAAGGCATTGGCAGACAGGCCATCGAAAAATGCTTTTTTAGCTTTAAGGTAACTGTCAAAGGTCTTATGATAATCTAAATGGTCGTGTGTAAGGTTTGAGAATATGCCACCCGCAAATTTTAAGCCGCTGATGCGATGCTGGGCGATGGCATGGCTGCTTACTTCCATAAAGCAATAATCACATCCCTGCGCCACCATTTCGCTCATCAAGCTATTTAGTTCGACAGGATCGGGCGTAGTATGTGTAGCCTGCACAACTTCGCCGTTTATTAAGTTTTCGACAGTTGAGAGCAACCCGCATTTATAGCCCAGGTCGCGGAATAATTTATAAAGCAGGGTAGCAATAGTAGTTTTGCCGTTGGTGCCTGTTACGCCCACCAGCTTTAATTTTGATGATGGGTTATCGTAAAAATTGGCGGCAACTATGCCCAGTGCGATAGCAGAATCCGCCACCATCAGAAAATCAACTTCGCCTGTAACACGTGCAGGCAAAACCTCGCATATTACAGCCACAGCACCGTCCTTAACAGCCTGTAAAATATAATCGTGCCCATCAACCTGCGTGCCTTTTACGGCCACAAACAACGATCCGGGTATTACCTTTCGTGAATCAAAAACAATGGCAGATATTTCTATATCTGCACTGCCCTGCAATTCAGTGAAAGCAAGCCCGTCTATTATGTCACTTAAATACTTCATTGCAATTCGATTATTATTTTTGATCCTTTTGGTACGATACTTCCACCTGTTACCGATTGGCTGATAACTGAGCCACTGCCCCGTACTGCTACTTTATAACCGGCGTTACCTAATAAATATAGGGCATCGCTAAGGCCCATGCCAGTTACCGATGGTACCACGCCGCTTTTATAGCTAACTTCTTCGTATGAGATACCGCTACTGGTATCAACCCCGCTACCCGCAGCATTGTTTGATGCATATAATGGCTTAACACCCAGTTTGGTGTACACTTGTTTAAGCGCCTTTGGATTGCCTTTTTTTATTTGAGGCAGGTTTGTGTTGCCGACATAATGAATGGGCGAAGCCTGATTCATTTCAAGGTCGCTGGCGTACACACGGTCGGCAATTGTTCTGAATACCGGGCCGGCAACCAATGCAGCAAGGTATGACCCTTGTGTCGGATGGTTGATAACCACGATCATAGAATATTTAGGGTGATTAGCCGGGAAATACCCGCAAAACGATGCCTGGTAAGTTTTATTTACCCCGTAGCCTGTTGAACCATTGGCAATTTGTGCCGTGCCGGTTTTGCCTGCTACGCTATATAAAGGGTTTTTAATTACATTTTTACCGGTACCTTCAAGCACAACCCCCTCCAACAGGCTTTTCATTTTACCAAGCGTGGCATCCGAGCATACCTTTTCGTTAATCACCCGCGCCTGGAATTGCTCAACGGTATTTCCAAGCCTGCGTATCTCTTTTACAAAGATCGGCGCTATCATTTTGCCATTATTTGCAACCGAATTATAAAGCGTAAGCATTTGTAATGGCGTCATCCGCATTTCGTATCCATAGGCCATTTCTGGCAACGTTAATTTGCTCCAGCTTCTGTTTGATGGGTTTTTAACCACCGGCTGCGCTTCGCCCGAAATCTGGAGGCCAAGCTTTTCGTTCAAATGCAGGGCATACAGGTTATCGGTAAACTCTTTGGGGTCATCCTTATAATGCGAATAAACATATTTAACTACCGCTACGTTTGATGATTCCTCAAACGCTTTTTTTGCAGTCATCAAACCATTGTTCTCCACATCCTTAATGGTTTTCAGTATTTTGTCTTTGTTGTAGATATTATACTTACCGCCTTCGGCATCAACCATGGTATTGGTATCTATTTTATGCTGATCGAACAATGTCATGTACGAGGCCAGCTTAAAAGTTGAACCGGGGTCATTGGCGTCGCTGATGGCATAGTTATACTCTTCTTTGTAATCGCCGTCTTTTGTGCGGGTAAAATTGGCTATCGCCCTTATCTCGCCGGTAGCAACCTCCATAAGCACAACGCAACCATGGTCGGCCTGTGTTTTTGTCAGCTGGTTCATCAGGGCTTCCTGCGCAACATCCTGATCGTTAACATCAATGGTCGAAATAATATCAGCGCCTTCTTTTGCGGCTATCTCTTCTTCGCCGTTGTTAACCGGCATCCAGGTACCGCCGGCAATGCGCTGCATCAGGCGTTTGCCATTTTCACCGTCTATATAATTAGCATAAGCGCCTTCAAGGCCAACTCCATTTTTAACGTTCTCGTTTTTGTAGCCGATGGTGCGCTGGGCAAGCGTATGAAAAGGTAATACCCGTTTATTTTGTTCAACAACTATAAGGCCGCCTTTATATTTGCCCAAATTAAAAATGGGGAACTTGCGTATGTCTTTCAGTTCCTGGTAAGTTACTTTACGCCTGATGAGCAGGTAACGCGCGCTATCCTTACGGGCATCGCGCAGCATCCTTGTATATTCTTTTTCAGATTTATCGCCAAACTTGCGCGAAAGCTTCATACCCAGTGAGTCAACCTTTTCGTTAAAAGTATCGTCATCAGCAATACCGGCAGCAAGCATATCCATATGCAATTCATACTCTGGCACCGAAGTGGCCAGCAGGCTCATGTCTGATGAGAAAATATTGCCACGCGCTGCTTCAACAGTTTGATATTGTGTTGAACCGCTGGATGACATGGCCCTCCATTTTTTTCCCTGCACAACCTGTACGCGGTATAATTGCATAACAACTGCGCCGGCAAAAAGCAGGATCAACCCAAATGCCAGGTAAACCCTGATGAGTATATTTGTCCTAATGCCCATCCTGTACCTCCTCTGCTGTAATTTTTTGCGGTGGCTGCACCGATATTTTAATACCCAGTGTATCGGCACGTTTGGCTACCTCGGTAAGCGTGCTTTTGTAGGCCAGCTCGGCTTTGGTTGTTTTATAATCCCAGCTTAATTCTTTAACGTCTTTGCTTATTTTATCTATGTCGCGGATATTTTTTTCAGCCAGGTGCCTGTTGCCAATGTATATCATGCCTAACAGTGCCAGGAACAGCACAAAAGGCAGTGCCCGTGTTGCTGACTCGGCATTGAACATCCGGGTGAAAAACTGCATTAAATAGTTGTCGGGAATTTCCTTAACCTGTTTTTCCTCAACAACAAGTGCCTTCTCCGCTTCCTCTTCCTCAACTTGTGCGCGTAAACGATTAGTCATCTTTTTATCGCAATTCTTAATTTTGCGCTCCGTGCTCTATTATTATTCGC
>Ga0207013_1009_pt1 | contig 59515 bp, 55 predicted proteins | sample Alteio_BWMinCont_55_FD_153501 | JGI IMG/M metagenome (GOLD analysis project Ga0207013, IMG submission 153501) | Enriched cells from forest soil in Barre Woods Harvard Forest LTER site, Petersham, Massachusetts, United States -... | ecosystem: Environmental > Terrestrial > Soil > Temperate forest >...
AATTTGTCTTTAAACGTGTAAACCGGTTTAAAGACGCCATTATTTATGATTCCAATTTTAACGCTGTCTTTTGTAATTATTACCCTTTCTTTTTTTTCGTCAAGCCGAAATTCAATATGACGGAAATTATAAATGTGATACAAAATGCCCTTAGTTACGAATGATGTAGGAATATAGAAATGAGAATTAAAATTGTCGTTTGTAAAAACAGTTCTGGTTGTTAATCTGGACGCCATATTTAATGGAATATTCTTAGTTGTCGCTTCTACTTTTATGGGGTCGTGAATTTCTATAATATCGCCATCCGGCATGCCATCTGTATTTACAAAATATTTATCCCCTAATTTATTTACGACGAAGGGGCAACCTGAAAAAGCTGAGTCGGTGGTGCCTGTCGACTTATTCTTAAAATAAATTGTACTACCGAATTCACCATGACAATCTGACGTAACCGCGCAAGTTTCATCTTCAAAAAGCGGGACTTTTATGATTTCAGGATTCTTTACAAATTCGCCTTTGTCCTCATCAAGATAATAGGTGCATTTATGAAATTCGGTATTGACAATGATACGGCCATGCCAATAGTTTAGTTTAGGGTAAGTGTCCTCAAGTATCCCTTGAGGTACTTTTATTTCCTTTTTGTTTTTGCCGCTTTTTTCTATGATGTAGAATTTTTTAATAGCTTGAGTCGACATCGGGTCCCGAACTTCATAGAACGCATAATATTTGTCATGAATTAACAATGCTTTGGAAAGTTTCCCCTCAATGTTCTCCTGTATCGTGTCCCTTGATACCTTAAATATTTCCGGGGAATCTGTTTTGGGGTTTAAGGAATGATAACAGTTCTTGCGTTTCGCTATTTGAGGATTATTGAGCCTTATTTTAGACCCCAAAGTCAGAAATAATATCAAAATAAAACAGACCGTTTTGGTGATCATAGAGGTTGGGTTAGTCTCATTAAAGGTATAATATTAATTGCTGGCGTCATAATTCTCAGGAAGATTCGGATGTCTTGTTTCCAACCACAGTCTGCCATGTCCGGAGACAGTGTCTCCATTGGCAAGTCAACAAGGTCAATCAAAACAATTACCGCTTTTTCAATTCCCTATAAAATTTCTTACATTTATTATATGACTATCGTAGTTAACCCCCATAACCCACAGGAAGAACATGCCTTACTGGCATTTCTGGATACTATGAAGTATGACTATAGCCGGGAAGATGAAACTTTTATTTTATCCGAAGCCCGGCAAAAAGAAATATTGGAGCGCGACAGGGAATACGAAGCCGGCGAAACCGACACCTATTCAATCGATGAGATCATCGCTCAATTAACATCAAAGAAAAATAGTGTACCAATTGCAGGTTCTTCGCAAAGCGAGCTATAATTGACGCAAAATAGGTTGTCAAAAAAACAATTTACTAAAACTCCAGTGTCAATTTTAAATGCCCGCCTAATCCCGTTTGTATTATTTTCATCAAGGTAGAGAGACGAATATCAGATGAATTGTTTTCAATACGGGAAATGTAAGATTTATTGGTGCCGCACTTTTCAGCCAGTTGCTGCTGGGTCATACCTAATTTTAACCTGGCTTCCTCTAAAAGAACCCCCAGGTGAAAAGTTTCAAATTCCTGCTCCCATATTTCTCTTTTAACCGCACCGCGCCCGCCATATTTCTCATCGAGAATTTGGTCTAAGGTTGTGATGTCTTTATTTTGAACTGTTTCCATTGTTATATTCCTCTATTATTTTTAGCGCCTTTTCTATTTCCTGTTTTGGGGTTTTTTGAGTTTTCTTTTGAAAAGCGTTCCCTAATACTACTAAGTTGCCTTTGTCAAAAAATGAAAATATGCGGTAAATATTACTTCCAACTTCAATGGGGATTTCGTATAACCCCTTTGTTCCCTCTATATGTTAAAAATACTTTTCAGGAATATGTTGTGTTACCCGGATTAAATTTAATGTCCATTCAATCTTGGCCTGTACATTATCCGGCTGTTGCGCATAGAAATCTAAGAAATACCTCTTATAAGCAACTACCTATCGTATTAAACTCACGGCACGAAGTTAACCAATCAGGCAACTATTTAAAAATAAAAGATGACTTTTTATTAATTGCAATTCTTGTGCGTTTTTTTGCTGGAAGTGGTCAACACCTTCCGATTGATAGAGGTCAACCCTTTGCATTGCCAGGAAAGATTTTCAAAAACATTCAGGTATGCTAAGGTGCGCGATTTTCCATTCGTTTTGTTTTCAAGATAAAAAAGCAGTTGGTTGTTGTCAATTCAGTATTTCATACCAGTCGAAATCCTAAACGGTTTGTTTAGGGCAGGGCTTGCCGTCCATGATGCTTAGCCTGATTCGCCCCGATAGTTATCAGGAGTCTGAAGTCCTAAATAAAGACAATTTGACTTAGGACTTCCGACTAAAGACTTTTGGCTTAACACTCAAGGTATTCTGTCGGTGTTTTACCCGTCACTTCCTTAAATGCCCGGTTGAAACCCGTTTTGCTGTTGAAACCGCTCATATAAGCAATATCCATGATGGTGCGTTCTTCGTTGACCCTATTCTTCAATTCAGCCTCCACGTAACGGATGCGGTATTCCTTGATAAAGGTGAAAAAGTTTTTGTTAAAGGCTTTATTTAGTGTTTGTGAAAGCAGCAGTTTTTTGATGCGGGTCAATTCGCCCAATTTTTCGATGGTTAGTTCCGGGTCGAGATAGGGTTTATGCTCGTCCATAAATTTTTCAAGCTTCAGCTGATAGCGTTTCAGGTCGTCCCCATGCAGCGCTGATTGGGAAATTTCTTCTTTTGCCGGGATAAAAACAGGTATGCTTTTTTGCCAGATACCCAGCACCACGAGCAGGAAAGTCATAATGATGAAACAATACTCGTTGGTGATAATGGTAATATCGGTATTGTCATAGTTGGTAATGAACCTTGCGAGGACACCTTTGAGAAAAAACTCTGTGACCTGCAGCGCGATAATGACGATCATCCAATTGACGGTAATACTACCCGGGGCCCCCGAATAATTCTCGCGGATCAGTTGCTGGTGCTTCCTGAGCATATCGATGCAAAACCAGAAATAATAAAGAATAAGGCAAAGTACGGCCGCCATCCCGATATTGTAACCTTTTGATCCGGTTTGCGAGACCCATGATGGGAAAAAAGCCAGGAGTACGACTATGAGTACAACCAACGGCGAATAGAGGTAGAGTTGTTTTATTCCGAAGCCTGTTTCCGTATCGGTAATGTATTTGATATACCAGCCGCAGGTGATGATAGTGCTGATGCCAAATGCCGCCGCTATCGCGCTGAACAGGGGGCTGCCTGTGATTAGTGATACTTCATCAAAGCTGAATTTTACTACGAAGGTTGCCAGTATAGCAATGAGCAGCTTGTCGCTGGTTTTTAGCGGCGATTTGAGAATACCGATTAACACAATACCGATGATTGCCAGGATAATTCCGATGGATATTAGAAAGTGCATGTTTACGGGGACGAAAAAAATAATGAACCAGTTAAAAGTATAAAACGAAACTGTACGCCGAAGAAATTCTTTAGACTAAAAATTTCAAACAAAAAGAAAAGTTTCGATCGGTTACAAATTGAACCACCCAATTAATGGTCAACAAATAGAAACAGAGACAATTAAATCAAAAAAAGGGCCTTCTTAATTTTTTTTTAATAAATAGTATTTTTGATTGCTAAATCGATTTATTTGAACTTTATTTGCTAAAAAAATTTAGCTGTAGGGTCATTTTCATTTTTCCCGTGTCGTGTAAGTGCTTATATTTTCGTGCCTGTTATTGGAGGTTGTTTAGTCCGCGCCAGGCAGGCAGGTGCAACGGGAGAGATCACAAAAGCACCAAACAAAAAAATAAGAAAGCGATTATAAACAAACATGAAAAAAGTAATATTAGCCGCCCTTCTATTATGGGCAGTAGCGGTAAAGGCACAACAAAAGGTAATACAGCTTTATCCCGGCGCAGCGCCCGGTTCTGAAAAATGGACCTGGACCGAAGCCGAAAACGATGACAATGCCTTGAAAACCAAAGTCGTTTACAACGTCAGTCACCCTACGCTAACAGTTTACCCTGCCGATCCTGCCGTGCAGGCAACCGGTACAGCGGTGGTCATTTGCCCCGGCGGTGGGTTTCATATATTATCAGTTGACAAAGAAGGCGCCGATGAGGCAGCCTGGTTAAATAAAAAAGGTGTCACCGTATTTGTATTAAAATATCGTTTGGAGCACACCAGTAGCACCGACCCTGTAAAGGAATTTAGCAACAAAGCCGCCCAAAAAGGCTTTGAAATGGACAAGCTGGAAGTTATTCCCTTAGCCGTTGCCGATGGCCTGGCTGCAATAGCATGCGTACGAAGCCATGCGGCTGATTATAAAATCCTGCCCAACCAGGTAGGTATCCTTGGCTTCTCAGCAGGAGGGACCGTTGCCGTATTAAGTGCTATCAATGCAACCGACGAAAATCACCCCGACTTTATTGGCGCCATCTATCCATACATTTCAAAAAGTTTATTAAAACCCGCGCCTGTTGATGCCCCGCCATTGTTTATTGCAGCAGCATCAGATGATCCGTTAAATGCAAACGAACAGCAACACACTAACCTTTACAATGCGTGGCTTAAAGCCAAACGCAGTGCCGAACTGCATATCTATGCAAAAGGTGGCCACGGCTTTGCTATGAGTAAACAAAACATCTCAACAGATAACTGGATTGACCGTTTTGGCGATTGGATGAATGACCAGGGCTTGTTAAAACCGCTGAGCAATGAAAAAACGGCAGCGCAAAAATCTGCCGAAGGCTGGGCCTCCTTACAAAAATATTATGACGACCTGGTGCATAACGACTGGGCCTGGCTAAGTAAATACAGCGATGCGAACACCCAACTTGCACCTCCGGCCCCGGGCGAAAAACGTGTGATATTTTTGGGTAACTCCATAACCGAAAATTGGGGGAATTTTGACCCTCAGTTTTTTACGGATAATGATTACGTCAGCCGTGGTATTGGTGGCCAGGTATCAGCACAAATGCTTGTTCGTTTCCGCGAGGACGTGATCAACCTGAAACCCTTAGCTGTAGTTATCGAAGCAGGTACAAACGACTTTGCCCAAAACCGGGGTTATATTGCTCCCGAAAATATATTCGGCAACATCGTTTCTATGTGCGAGCTGGCTAAGGTAAACGGCATAAAACCAATTATAGGATCTATATTACCAGCAACAGACTTTTCATGGCACAGAGGTTTAGAGCCCGCCGAAAAGATTGTAGCGCTCAATGAAATGCTTAAAGCTTACGCCGCCAAAAATCATTTCACTTACATTGACTACTGGTCGGCCATGGTAAACGATAAAAAAGGATTGAAAGTTGAACTGGCACAAGACGGTTTAGTACACCCCAACCTGGCAGGTTACAAAGTAATGGAACCACTGGCAAAGGCAGCCATTACTGAAACGCTGAAGAGAAAATAACCTAAAATGAAATACAAAAACCAACTATTTTCATCGTCGATTTCATCAGCCTTCAGCAAATTGGCACCAGGTAAAAATCTAACTACCATGTATATTAACTATCTGTAAATCGTTTTAGTTTGCTAAAAGCTATTCTTTTGATTAGTTTTAGTCGCCATTTTTCTCAAAGTCGACTTATGAAAAAAAAAATCTTCCTTTTCCTTGCCTTTGCGATGCTTACCGCTTTTACGCCTCATAAGGAACTTACCTGGATGGCTATAGGTGATTCGATAACCTATTTAAATGGAAAGCCCGAACTAACTAAACATCGTATTTCGAAGGGCTACATGGATGATGTTGTGGAAAAACTGCCTTATGTAAAATTTGTAAACAATGGACACCCCGGTTGGACAGCAAAAGGCATTGCCGATAATATTAACAACCTAAATTTGGTAAAATCGGATATTTATTCGGTATTCCTCGGGACGAATGATTGGTGGACGTGTTTGCCGATAGGTACATTCAGCGATTATGAAAATAACACCGGCAGCCAAACCGTCTATGGTTCATACCGCATCATTATTGATAAGATCCGCAGCCTTAACAGCGGGGCGATAATTATACTGATAACGCCTTTGCACCGTACAGATTATGTTGATCTGAACAACCCATCAATTTTTATACATGGCGATTATAAAGCGAATAATGATAGTGTCTATCTTTCACAATACGCCGACGCGATCAAAGCAATAGCCAAAACTGAAAATTGTAAGTTGGTTGATCTTTATTACAAAAGTGGGGTGACAACCAAAAACGCCGTAAAATATCGCCGCTTGCGTGATCCTGAAACAAATGAGTATAAAAATTATACCTACCCCGAATATACGACGATACCATACCACCCTGCTACCGACGCTTACCCGTACCCGCCGGAAGCAATGGACTGGGTTTACGATGGTCTGCATCCCTCTGATAAAGGCCACCAGCGTATAGCTGATATGTTAATTAAGATAATGAAGAATTATTGAGTAATTATGACGATACATCGCGCAGTTGCCCTGTCCGAAAAAACCTTATATTCGGATGTTTAAACAGCGTGTTTACTATTGAACCTGCTGTAATTAAAACTGAGGAAAAATATTTTTATGCCAGAGCAATGGAATAACTTTTTTGTGATGGTGGGTGGCGGCGCAGCGGCACTTGCAGGTTTGATTTTCGTCGCGATGTCGACCAATCATGCGATCATCCTACAAAATACAACACATAAAAACCGGGCAATTAACATGCTCTCGGGCTTCACTGCAACTTTCATGGCAAGCGGTCTTGCACTTATGGGGAATCAATCTCTTGAAATGCTTGGCTTTGAGTGGCTTGTTCTCTGGCTCATCGCAACAATCATTTTCGTTAGGGGCTATGTTATAGCTATCAGATCGGGGATGAGTTTTATTGGATTGAACGTGCCGCGCCTTGCAGGTGGTACATTATGCTATCTTGCTGAAGTTATAAGCGCAGTTTTCCTTATTCTTGGATATAGTTCAGGGCTTTACATCGCAGCTGCCGGAATCGTTGTTTTATTCGCGTTCCTCATTTCGGGAGCATGGCTCCTTATGATCGGCATCTACGAAGACCGGGCTAAGTGATGGCAATTGCAGATTTGCAATCTGCGTAGTCGTTAAAAAATAAAAAAAGCTATAAGTCAACAACTCGAACAAAATTGTTATGAAAGCTGTGATCACAGTAAACGTGATTCATTAATTGTCGGGAACTGTCACCTGGGATGCAACTGCATACCAGCGCCCGTTACGTTCTTCGTAGACATCCAGATAACAAGTAGTGACAGTAAATTCTTTTTGCGCAGCTTTGCCATGTACGGTGGAGGTGGCGTTCACCAGACCGATACTGCCAAAAATCCGTACCCGAACACTATCAACTTTGGAAGAAATGAATTCCTGATCTGTAGACAAAAGGTTCTTCAGAAGATCTTTTTTATGAAATATTTTCCCGCCGGGAGAAACCAATTCCATGTCATCCGCATAGATACCGCGCATGGTCGCTGTGTCCCGTGTAACAAAGGAAGCGATCCATTTTTCATTCAATTCTTTGAGTTTTTTAATATCCGCTTCCTGCGCGGATACCACTTGTATTGAAAGACCCAGTAACAATAACAGAAGACAGTATTTCATAAACTATTAATGATTTTGAACATAAAGATCGGCGATTATATTTAGTGTTTTTGTTAAAACAAGTTAAAAGGTGTTAAATAACATTGGAAATATATCCTGATGTACCTGCCTAATTGAAAAGCCCTTGCCGTAGGAGGAGCGGCACGGCTTTCCTGAATTATCCGGAGATTTATTTCTTTTCAGATATTTTTTTCAGCGTATTATTCCACAGGTCATGCCCGCGGTGCATTACGGCCGGGTCAGTTCGGCGCAGTTTTTTTGCGCCATCGCCGTAAACACATTCCTCCATAATGACATGTGTTTTGCTGGCTTCAGGTACCAAATACCAGGTATGATAAGCCCGCATGCCTGTACCGTTGCCATACCAGCCGATACGGCTGTCCAATACAAATTCATTGATACGGCTTTTGATATGTACACCGAAGGTGTCCCAGTCCCACTCGGTACCTGCTTTCAATAGGCCATCGGGACTGTTATGAATAACGACATTTTTAGAGTTTGAATACCATTGCGGCCATTTGGCAGCCTCCTGGATGTGGCGGAATACGACGCTTACAGGCGCACTGATGATAATTTCATTGTGCGCATACAGGTCGGCCGTTGTGGGCGAAAATCCGTTTGGCCAGTGAATTGCCGGGTTGGCTTTGCCCCGGTCTTCGGTCACCTGGTCTTTTGTTTGAGCCTTCAGCGTATACAATGCACTTATCAGCAAGGCGGCGGTTAACATCATTACTCGCCATGGTTCAATTTTGAATTGCTTTTTCATCACTTAAATTTTTGTTAAAGAATATAAGCAAAGTTCCATAGGTTTGCGGATGAAGGGATTAACATATGTTAATTAATGCAGTCCGATAGCGATTTATGACCAACTGTCTTACCGGCTATATTCAGCAATACCGCTTTGTCCCGGACGAAGACCAGGCTCGGCTGGACCAATACTTCGAAGTCATGAATGCGCGGGAAGGCGACAGCATGTTTGAAGGTGGAAAGGTTTGTAGTCATCTATTTTTTGTCTGCAAGGGAGTGATCCGGATTTTCAGTTACAGCGAAAAGGGCATGGATGTCACACATTATTTCTATAGGGAAAACCAATTCTGCACCATTTTAGAGAGTTTCGATAAAGGCACGGTTGCTGCGCCGCGGATCGAAGCCTGCTGTGATACCACAGTTCTGAAAATTTCGAAGGGAAAGCTGCAGGAACTTTATGAACGGCTGCCTTACCTGAAGGCCATCATCGATGAGGCGATGCAATCCGGTTTATTCGAAAAGATTAGGGTGCGCAACAGTTACCTGGGGCTGGAAGCGGAAAACCAATATAAACTCTTTATAAAACAGCAGCCGGATATTGCCCTGCGCGTTCCCGTTAAGGATATTGCATCTTTTTTGGGCATCACACCGCAATCGCTCAGCCGCATCCGCAAGCAGATACGTTAGGGTTACAGATAAAAACTGAAATGGATACCCCCGCCCGGTTAAACGTTCGCGCTTAACCGAAAAATAATTGCGGGTGTCTGCACTCGCGTAAATAGCGATGAGGGTAAGAAACAAAAAGCCTCAAGACTTTCGACTTGAGGCTTTTGACTCGCCTTATAGCGTCAGTTCCGAAGCCTCGGAAAACCTGCGCCCTCCCTAAAGCGGATATGCGCTTAACAAGTACCCATCCGGCGCTTGTAATTTATAATTTACTCCATTTAGTTTCGCCGATTAGTTCGTTCGGTTGTTGATATTCTCTTATCTCGTCAATATCCCTTAAAGTATAACCAAGCACAGTTGAATAAACAATCGTCAGCTCATCCGAAATTATGGCTTCTATCAGTTTAAAGGCTTCTGCTAATTCTTCATCCGGGGTGTTAGCGCCATATAAACTCATATGGGTATGAAAATCGCCTAAATTATTATTGCCCGAAAACCCAATTGTAATTTCTTTATCGCGGGTTGTCAGCCACAATGTTAATAATCCCGCGCTACTTTTGTATTCTATGTCTACAACATCGCCGGGTTGCGCGATGCAATGTTCCGTAAATTGCGGAAAATACTCCAGCATTTTCAAAATAACGTAATTGCTAAACTCCCGCTGATCCAAAATATGATTTTTATATAAAAAAAGCCTCAAATCTTTCGACTTGAGGCTTCTAACTTTCCAGGTAGCGGGAGCAGGACTCGAACCTACGACCTTCGGGTTATGAGCCCGACGAGCTACCAACTGCTCCATCCCGCACTGTTTTTTTATTTATCACCCTTTGTTCATAACCTCAAAAAGTGTTCCAATTTGTCAAAAATGCAATTTGCACTGCCTTTTAATTGGACTGCAAAGATATAATTCGTTTCTTTGCAGTCCAAATATTATTTTGTTTATTTTTTTATGGCGCATAAAGCAGGTTTTGTAAGTATAATTGGTAAGCCCAACGCGGGTAAATCAACCCTGATGAATGCACTTGTCGGTGAAAAAATGAGCATCATCACTCCAAAAGCGCAGACTACACGGCACAGAATACTCGGAATTGTGAACGATGAAGAATACCAGATTGTGTTTTCGGATACCCCTGGCATCATCAAACCACATTATGCCCTGCACGAAAGTATGATGCACCAGGTAGATGGTTCCATTGTAGATGCCGACCTTATTTTACTGGTGACAGATATTTACGAGGAGTATGATGAAGCCGACGTTTTAAAAAAACTGGAGGGCTCACAGGCACCCCTGGCTGTATTGGTTAATAAGGTAGATCAGTCGGATGAAGAAACCGTAAAAACCAAGATAGAATATTGGAAGGAAAAACTAAATCCCAAAGCCATCTTTGCTATTTCGGCACTAAAAGACTATAACGTTTTGGCGGTAATGAATTTTGTGATAGAACACCTGCCTGAACACCCGGCCTATTACGAAAAAGATGCACTTACCGACCGTAATGACCGCTTCTTTGCATCTGAAATGATAAGGGCGCAGGTGTTTAAACAATATAAAAAGGAAATTCCGTACAGCACCGAAGTAATTATAACCGCGTTTGTAGAAGGGGAGAAGCTGCACCGTATCAGCGCGGAGATCATCGTGGAGCGCGATTCGCAAAAAAATATCATCATAGGCAAAGGCGGCGAAATGCTTAAAATAGTAGGCACTTACGCCCGCCGTGATATGGAGGAATTTTTCCAGAAGAAGATATTCCTCGAAATGTTTGTAAAAGTGATCCCCGACTGGCGCAGTAAAAAAAATTATCTGAAACAGTTTGGGTACGAATAAATTACGATTTACGGATTACGATTTTAGATTTATGCTGATCGTATTTGTAAATTAGTACCACGTTACGAAGCGGTTTAATTCTATAAATCGTAAATCGTAATTCTAAATTCTAAAATCAAAATGAGTAACATAGTAGCCATAGTTGGCCGCCCCAATGTAGGCAAATCAACTTTATATAACCGATTGACCGAAAGCCGCAAGGCTATTGTTGATGATGTGAGCGGCGTAACCCGCGACAGGCATTACGGTGTCTCTGAATGGACTGGCCGTTCGTTTACCGTAATTGATACAGGTGGTTATGTAGCCAATTCCGATGATCTTTTTGAAGCAGCCATCCGCGAACAGGTGATCATCGCCATTGAGGAAGCCACAGTTATTTTATTTATGGTTGATGTTACCACCGGTATCACCGACCTTGATGATGAAATAGCCAGTTTGCTGCGTAAAGGCAAAAAACCGGTGTTTGTTGTCGTTAATAAGCTCGATAATACCTCGCTTTTAGCTGATTCGATGGTGTTTTATAGCCTTGGGTTGGGCGAACTGTACAATATTTCATCAATGACAGGCTCCGGTACTGGCGAACTGCTTGATGAAGTGGTAATACATTTTGATGCTGAGCAGTTGGAAGAAAATACATTACCAAAATATGCTATTGTAGGCCGGCCGAATGTGGGCAAGTCTTCGATTATCAACTCATTGATTGGTAAAGAGCGCAATATAGTTACACCAATTGCGGGTACCACCCGCGATTCTATCCATATCCATTACAACCAGTACGGGCATAATTTTATGCTGATAGATACTGCCGGCCTGCGTAAAAAAACAAAGGTTAAGGAGAATATCGAGTTTTATTCGGTAATGCGAACCATCAAGGCGCTGGAAGAAGCCGACGTGGTTATCCTGATGATAGATGCTGTTGAAGGCATCGAATCGCAGGATATCAATATTTTTCATCTTGCCGAAAAAAATAAAAAAGGTGTTGTCATCGTGGTTAACAAGTGGGACCTCATCGAAAAAAACAATAAAACCATCAAGGTTTTTGAAGAGCAGATCAGGGATAAGATAGCACCGTTTAGCGATGTGCCAATTGTATTTACATCAGTTACCGAAAAGCAAAGGGTATTAAAAGTAATCGATACCGCCAACGCTGTTTACCAAAATAAGATCCGGAAGATACCGACCTCGAAACTAAATGAGGTAATGTTGCCCATCATCGAAGCCTATCCGCCGCCATCCATAAAGGGTAAGTATGTGAAGATAAAATATATCACCCAAATAGCAGGCACATCGCCGATGTTTGCGTTTTTCTGTAATCTTCCTCAATATGTGAAAGAGCCTTATTACAGGTTTATCGAAAATAAATTACGCGAGAACTTTGAATTTTCCGGTGCGCCCATTCAGGTTTGGTTTAGGCAAAAGTAGATTTAATTTGAAGATGAGTTAATTTGAAGATTTGAAAATGAGTGATTAATTTTCAAATTTTCAAATCATCAAATCAATTTATTGCTTCCACCGCTTTTTTCAAAGTAACATCGTCACTGTTCAATGCCTCAAAATAGGCATTGTCCCCCCATTTAAAACGGGCGGCAAATGCTTTCAGCATCGTTTTAATAGCTGGGGTAGAGGTAGCTACCTCGTGCGAATCCATTTCTTTAATAGTGTTTGATGCATATAACAGGAATTTATCAAACTCATCATTGCTTACATTATATTGTTTAACAAAATCCTCAGCCGATGCAAATTTGTTTAAGGTGGGCTGCATCTTGTCGATAACGTACGCCGTAAACAGCTGTTGTTCGTCCAGTTCTTGCATTAACGACGTGTTTTGGGAAGTGTCGGCCGGTACAAAAATATCGGGCATAATGCCGCCGCCGCTAAATACTTTACGGCCACTTAAGGTATGGTAAGGTGATGGCCGCTTAAAAATGCTATCATCTAAATTGCTTTGGGCCGAAAATAACTCACCCTTTCGCATCCGCTCTGAAATTTCATTATGATAATTATCAACGCCGCCTTTGTATGATTTTTGTATCGACCTTCCTGAAGGTGTATAATATCTCGCTACGGTAAGGTTTATAGCTGATCCATCCCCGAAAGGGAACTGCTGCTGCACCAATCCTTTACCAAATGAGCGGCGGCCGACGATTGTCGCCCTGTCAAGATCTTGCAAAGCGCCGGCAAGTATCTCACTTGCCGATGCCGAATATTCATCTATCATTACTGCCAATTTCCCATCCTTAAATTCGCCCGAATCGGTAGCAAAATAATCCCGGCGTTCTTCGTGTATACCTTTGGTGTAAACAATCAGCTTATCTTTCTTCAAAAACTCATCGGCAAGCGCCGTAGCCGCATTCAGATAGCCACCGCCATTGCCCCTTATATCAAGCACCAGTTTTTTAAGGCCTTGTTTTTTAAGTTTATCAAGCGCTGCCCTAAAATCGGCATCGGTAGTTAAAGCAAACTTGCTTATTTTGATATAGCCAACTTCTGGCGCAACCATATAAGCGGCATCAAGGCTGCTCAGGTCAACATGTCCGCGCTTTAGTGAGTAAACCTTAATAGCAGGGGTGCCGGGCGCTAAAACAGAAAGCGAAATTTCGGCATCTGTATCGCCCCTGAAAACTTTATTTACCCCTTCAACGGTAAGTTTGGTGCCCGAAAACTTTTTATTGTCAACGCTGATCACTTTATCGCCTGAAATAAGCCCAGCTTTTGCAGCCGGCCCGCCGGGATAAACCTGTGTTATAAAAAGCGTATCGCGCAGCAACTGGTACTCTAACCCAATGCCGTTAAACCCACCATCAAGGTTTTCAGTGATGGATCGCGCCCGCTGAGGCTGCAAATAAAGCGAATGGGGGTCGAGGTTTTGCAACATGTTATTGACGGCAACGCCTTCAAGGCTATCCTCGTTTACCGAGTCGACATAATTATCTTTGATAAGGGTTAGTGCTTTTGATACTTTATTATCATGCCCACCCAACGAAAAACCCAGGCTATGGTTATTAAAATTACTATCACTGATATATAAACCAATAGTTATCCCAACCAACAACAGCACAATCGACCTGAAAATTATACCTGCACTTCTCTTCATATGCCACTTAATACTACAAAGTTACAGATAGTACAATAGATTTGAGATGTGAGATATGAGATTTGAGACAAAAAAATTAAAATGGTTTAATTTTTACAAATCTTATTTTAAGTCACATGTCTCAAATCTCATATGTCAGGTCTAAAATTGTGCTATAGATTTGAGATATCAGATTTAAGATTTGTTTTAATAAAATCAACCACTCACTCAATCAACCTAATCAACTACTCACCAATTTCTCAACATTTTTACCCAACTTTGCTGAAAAATTAATAGCCTTAGATGGAAAGAACGACTGAAAAGGATTCTAATTACAGCAACCTGGATAAAATGTCTGTTACAGAGCTGCTTCAAAATATAAATAAAGAAGACCAGTCTGTCCCCTTGGCAGTAAATAAGGCTTTGCCGCAAATAGAAAAACTGGTGACTATTACTGCCGGTAAAATGAAACAGGGGGGAAGGCTTTTTTATATCGGCGCCGGTACCAGCGGCCGTTTGGGCGTGGTTGATGCATCGGAATGCCCGCCAACGTTTGGTGTGCCCTTTGATTGGGTGGTAGGCATTATTGCCGGTGGGGATGGCGCTATACGCAAAGCCGTTGAATTTGCTGAAGATGATACCCAACAGGCCTGGATAGACCTGCAGGAATATAATATTAATGATAAAGATGTGCTGGTAGGGATAGCAGCATCAGGCACAACGCCTTATGTTGTGGGGGGATTGAAAAAAGCAAACGAGCACAACGTTACCACCGGATGCATTGTATGCAATAGTGGCAGTCCCGTGGCTGCGGAGGCAAAATATCCCGTTGAAGTAATCACAGGGCCTGAATTTTTGACAGGTTCCACACGCATGAAGGCCGGCACTGCACAAAAACTGGTTTTAAACATGCTTAGCACCACGGTAATGATACAATTGGGCCGTGTAAAAGGCAATAAAATGGTTGATATGCAGCTATCGAACGATAAACTTATTGATCGTGGCACAAAAATGGTAATGAAGGAAACCGGATTGGATGAGGCAACCGCAGCCGGTTTGCTGAAAAAATATGGCAGTGTGAGAAAAGCGGTAGAGAATTATAAAATTGATTAATTGATGTGCAGATTTGCGGATGTGCAAATATGCGGATGACAAGGAGGCAATTAAAACATTTGCAAATCTGCATATCCGCACATTCGCACATCGATCTTCACATCCGCACATTTGAAATTAATAAATGCACGAGATAGAACCATATTATAAATGGCGCGACGATTATGTTGCAGCGGAGGATGAATTTTCACCCTTCTACGCAACTGAATACAATGAATTTGAGTTCGATAAACAGGTATATAACTACCTGCTGCACCCGCAATGGGATTCATTCGGCTCAAATACTTTGTACATGAAAGTATTGTTTGCTGATTATGAACGTTCATACGCCATCATTGAGTTTATAGGTGAGTGGAATGATGCCATCAATAACGACATTATGCTGCTTAAACGCGAGATACTGGACCTGATGGTGGATAATGGCATTAACCATTTTATACTGATAGGCGAAAACGTTTTAAACTTCCACTCCTCCGATGATTGTTATTATGAAGAATGGTTCCAGGATGTAGAGGATGGCTGGATAGCCGGTATAAATTTCAGGGAACATGTGATCGACGAGTTTAAACGCAATAACATCGATTACTATATTAACTTTGGCGGCGAACTTGACGACCTGGGCTGGCGCACGTTAAAACCCATCCAGGTATTTAAAAAAGTGGAGGAACAGTTGATAAGGAGGCTGAGTTAGTTGATTAGAGACTGGAGATTAGAGATTAGTTGGAAAAATATAATCTTTCAATACTTTGAGTTTGCTGGCCATCGTAACCATTAAACTTTTGTCGGATCCAATGTCTAAAATATCGTATCTAATAATTAAATTTGTATAAATAATTTTAAATAAAAAATGGAAAATAATAGTCCTGATTACGTTTATAAAAACGTAACACAAATAAACGATGTTGACGCATCAAAAAAATATTTGGCCAACGTATTCTTATGGATGTTCGGCGCCCTGGCTATCTCGGCAATTTTTGCTTATGAATTTTTTATAACCCCAAGCCTTTTAGGCCTTATAGTACAGCCAACGGTTAATGGAGGCCTCGCATATACCGGATTAGGGTATGTTGCCGTTTTTTCACCATTGGTGTTTTCAATGGTTATAAGTTTTGGGTTTAACCGGATATCCTATCCTGTAATGGTATTTTTGTTCCTTGCTTACGCGGTTGTGATAGGGATCAGCTTTAGTGTACTTGGCATTGTTTATACCTCATCTTCGATATTTGGCGTATTTTTGAGTTCGGCTGTGGTTTTTGGTATTATGGCCATTGCCGGTTATACCACAAGTATAGATCTGTCAAAAATGGGATCGATCCTGATGATGGTATTTTTCGGCGCATTTGCGGTTAGCATAATAAATTTCTTTTTGGGCAGTGCGCAACTTCAATATATAATAAGTTTCGTATTCGTCATTTTAATGATCGGCCTTACCGCATATTACATGCAAATGTTAAAACGTATAGGAGCGGGTATTGAATATGGCGCAGAGGAATCGAAAAAGTTGGTTGTTATAGGTGCATTTATTCTTTATACTACCTTTATTAATTTGTTTATCTCGATGCTCCGTATTTTCGGCAGAAGGAACTAATTGAAATTAATATTTTGAAAAAAGCCGCCTGCTAACTCCAGGCGGCTTTTTTACGTATAAAAAGCTTAGGCAAGGGACTACGGCAATTGTCACCCCCAAATAAAAAGAAAAAAGGCTTGGGAGCCGGGGTTCATTAGTTGTCCTATGGCAAGTCCCTATCCTTGCATTTTAATTGTTTATTACGCATCTTTGCAATGCTTATAGAGAAAGACGGAGGGATTAGACCCTGCGAAGTCTTGGCAACCTGTGCTTACAAGGTGCCACATTCTACTCGATAGCCTCCGGGCATCGGGAAAAATAAGCGAAAGTCATACACGGCCGACTTTTCGATATAAGCTATTATTTTTTGGATTACACCGATTAATTGATGATTTCACCGATTATGGAATCCCAAAACAAAATCGGTGAAATCACAAACAAAAATCGGTGAAATCATAAAATGAGTATTAGAAACGAACTACAAAAACGCATCCTGGTAATTGACGGGGCTATGGGCACCATGATACAGCGGTACGAATTATCCGAAGAGGATTTTCGTGGCGAACGGTTTCGTGACCATGCCTCTGACCTGAAAGGGAATAACGACCTGCTGAATATTACGCGCCCGGATGTTATCAAAGCAATACACAAAGAATACCTTGATGCCGGTGCGGATATCATCGAAACAAATACCTTCAGCACCCAGCGCATCTCACTGGCTGATTATCACCTTGAAGAGCTTGCATATGAACTAAGCTATGAAGGCGCACGCATAGCCCGCGAGGTAGCTGATGAATACAATTTAAAAACACCCGGCAAACCCCGTTTTGTAGCCGGCGCCGTTGGTCCAACAAACAGGACAGCCTCACTATCGCCCGATGTAAATGATCCCGGCTATCGTGCTGTTAATTTTGATGATCTCGCCGGTGCATACTATGACCAGGTACGCGGCCTTGTTGATGGCGGCAGCGATTTGCTTATTATTGAAACCATATTCGATACGCTAAATGCCAAAGCCGCACTATTTGCTATTGACCGCTATAAAAACGAATGCAAAGCCACAGGCAAAGATTACGCGCCGTTTAGGGGATTGGGGGGCATCATGATCTCCGGCACCATAACTGATGCCTCGGGCCGTACTTTATCCGGTCAAACTGTCGAAGCTTTCTGGAATTCGGTACGCCACGCCAACCTGCTATCGGTAGGTTTAAATTGCGCTTTAGGGGCAAAAGAAATGCGTCCGCATATCGAGGAACTTTCGCAAAAGGCAGATGTGTTTATCTCTGCCTATCCAAATGCCGGGCTACCCAACGAATTTGGCCAGTATGACGAAACTGCTCACGAAACCGCCCACCAGGTAGATGAGTTTATGAAAGCGGGGCTGGTAAATATTGTTGGCGGCTGTTGCGGCACTACGCCTGAACATATAAAATGCATTGCCGAAAAGGCGGCAAAATATCCACCTCGCATCAAGCCTGAAATTGAACCATATCTGCGTTTAAGCGGCCTGGAGGCTGTTACACTTACGCCAGAAACCAATTTTGTAAACATTGGCGAACGTACAAATATTACAGGTTCACCAAAATTTTCCAAGCTGATTTTGGCTGAAGATTACGAAGCCGCGTTAACCGTTGCCCGCCAGCAGGTGGAAGGTGGCGCCCAGGTGATTGATATTAACATGGACGAGGGGATGATCGACTCCGAAGCAGTGATGGTTAAGTTCCTTAACCTTGTTGCTTCTGAGCCTGATATTGCCAAACTGCCTATCATGATCGACTCGTCCAAATGGACTGTTATCGAGGCTGGTTTAAAATGTTTGCAGGGGAAAGGTATCGTAAACTCTATCTCGCTAAAAGAAGGCGAAGAAAAATTTAAAGAATTTGCGCGCAAAATATTAAGCTATGGCGCTGCAACGGTTGTGATGGCTTTTGATGAAACTGGTCAGGCCGATTCATTGGAACGCCGTAAAGAGATATGCCAGCGGTCATATAATATATTGGTTAACGAAATAGGTTTCCCGCCGCAGGATATTATTTTTGATCCTAACATTTTAACCGTTGCCACGGGCCTCGAAGAACATAACAACTATGCAGTTGATTTTATAGAAGCAACACGTTGGATAAAAGCCAACTTGCCACACGCCAAAGTAAGCGGCGGGGTAAGTAATATTTCGTTTTCGTTCAGGGGTAACAATACTGTTCGCGAGGCTATGCACTCGGCATTTTTATACCACGCCATAAAAGCCGGGCTTGATATGGGTATTGTAAATGCCGGCATGCTGGAAGTTTACGAAGAAATACCAAAAGATCTGTTAGCATTAGTTGAAGATGTACTGCTTAACCGCCGCGATGATGCCACGGAGCGTTTGGTAGAATTTGCCGATACTATAAAAAGTAAAGGCAAAGAAATTGTACGTGACGAAGGGTGGCGTAAAGCCCCGGTTGCCGAACGTTTATCACATGCGCTGGTAAAAGGCATCATTGAATATTTGGATGATGATGTGGAAGAGGCAAGGCTGGCTTATGCAAAGCCACTTGAGGTAATTGAAGGCCCCCTGATGGACGGCATGAATGTGGTGGGCGACCTATTTGGTTCCGGCAAGATGTTTTTGCCGCAAGTGGTAAAATCAGCCCGTGTAATGAAAAAGGCTGTGGCTTATCTACTGCCCTTTATCGAGCTGGAAAAACAAAGAGTTATTGATGCAGGCGAAGATAGCAGCGGCAGCCGTGCCAATGCCGGTAAAGTTTTAATGGCCACTGTAAAAGGCGATGTGCATGATATTGGTAAAAATATTGTCGGTGTAGTTTTGGCCTGCAATAATTTTGAAGTGATAGACCTGGGCGTGATGGTACCGGCGCAAAGGATAATTGAAGAAGCTAAAAAACAGAATGTAGATATTATCGGTTTGAGCGGCTTAATTACGCCCTCGCTGGACGAAATGGTGCATTTTGCTAAAGAAATGGAGCGCGAAGGTTTTACAATTCCGCTTATAATCGGTGGCGCTACAACATCACGTATCCACGCTGCTGTAAAAGTCGATCCACATTATTCGGGCCCTGCGATACACGTTTTGGATGCTTCACGGAGTGTTACCGTTTGCAGCAGCCTGATGAACAGGGAGCAGCGCGAACCTTACGTAAAAGGCATAAAAGAAGAATATGCAAAGGCGCGCGAAGCGCATTTAAATAAAAAATCGGACAAACGTTTTGTTAGCATTGAAGAGGCGCGGCGGTCAAAATTCCAGATCAGTTTGGATGGCGATGTTGCCAATAAGCCAACCTTTACAGGGACAAAGGTATTTGAAGCTTACCCGCTGGAAGAATTGGTGCCTTATATCGATTGGACACCGTTTTTCCATACGTGGGAACTTCGCGGCAGCTACCCGAAAATATTTGATGATAAATATGTTGGTGTAGAGGCTAAAAAACTGTACGATGATGCACAGGAATTATTAAAGAAAATAGTTAAAGAAAAATTGCTACAGGCAAATGGCGTAATAGGTTTCTGGCCTGCAAACAGCGTTGGGGATGACATAGAAGTATATACTGATGACACCCGCAAAACCCTGCTTACCCACATTCATACTTTACGCCAGCAGGCTGAAAAAGTAAAAGGTGAACCCTATTATGCGCTATCCGATTTTATCGCACCAAAAGATACCGGCATACCCGATTATTGGGGAGGCTTTGCCGTAACAACAGGCATAGGCTGTGATGAACTGGTAGCCGAGTTTGAACGCGACCACGATGATTATAATAGCATTATGGCCAAAGCCCTTGCCGACCGTTTGGCCGAAGCTTTCGCCGAAAAAATGCACGAGCTGGTACGTAAAGAATACTGGGGCTATTCAAAAGGGGAAAACCTGGGCACCGATGAACTGATAAAAGAAGAATACCAGGGCATTCGCCCTGCGCCAGGGTATCCTGCTTGTCCCGATCATACCGAAAAAACAACATTATTTGAAATACTGAAAGCCGAAGACAATACCAAAATGCACCTTACCGAAAGCTTAGCGATGACGCCAGCTGCATCCGTAAGCGGGTTTTATTTTGCACACCCGCAGGCACGTTATTTCGGTTTAGGCAAGATCAGTAAAGACCAGGTTGAGGATTATGCGGTACGTAAAAACATGCCTTTAGAAGACATTGAAAGATGGTTAGGCCCGAATATAAATTATTAAGAAACAAATAACAAAGCGCTCATTGCGAGGAACGAAGCAACCTCGACATATGCAAATCAATGAACCTGTGCGTTCACCGGAGTCGTTTTATTCTACATCGGGTAGTCCGCAATGCATAGTTCAGAGCTTGCTTAGTGCCTCGCAACGACGTGGTGGAAATTGAATTACGTCAAACATGAAAATAACGGAACATATTAGTAACGCAAAGAATAAAACACTTTTCTCATTCGAGTTAATACCGCCGTTAAAAGGTCACAGTATACAAGGCCTTTATGATGCTATTGACCCTTTAATGGAATTTAAGCCGCCGTTTATTGACGTAACATCATTGCGGGAGGACTTTATTTACAAGCAGCATGAAAGCGGTCTGCTCGAAAAATTGAGTTATCGCAAACGCCCGGGCACTATTGCTATTTGCGCGGCCATCATGAACAAATATAAGGTAGATACCGTACCACACTTACTTTGCGGCGGCTTTACCAAAGATGAAACCGAAAATGGGCTTATAGACCTTCAATTTTTAGGCATTGAAAACGTGCTGGTGCTGCGCGGCGACGCCCGCCTGGCCGATGCATCATTTATACCTACTCCTAATGGCCATTGCTATGCAACCGAACTGCTGCAACAGGTAGTGAATATGAACAACGGCATATATCTGCACGAAAACAAGGGCGATAATTTAAAAACCGACTTCTGTATCGGCGTAGCCGGTTACCCCGAAAAACATTTTGAAGCACCCAACTTAAAAAGCGATTTCAAATACCTTAAACAAAAGGTAGATATGGGCGCAGGCTTTATTGTTACCCAAATGTTTTTTGATAACCAGAAATATTTTGATTTTGTAAACAGCTGCCGCGCTAACGGAATTAATGTGCCTATAATTCCCGGCTTAAAACCCATCACCACCTCCAAACAATTGGTAAACTTGTCCAAAACATTCCATATCGATATGCCCGAAGACCTTTTCGACCTCATTACCGGCTGCAAATCGGAGAAAGATGTAAAAGATGCGGGTATCGAGTGGATGATAAACCAATGCAAAGAACTGATGGCTTTCGGCGTACCTGTGCTACATTTTTATACAATGAGCAATGCCGGGCCGACAAAAAGAATTGCAGAGGCGATATTTTAAATATATCTTTCGTTCTTAAACCTGGAATAATCATAATTCATCAATATGAGAACGCTATTTATTGCCCTACTAATAGCATTGCCTGCTATTATTTTTGCCCAACCAAACTTTCATGAAGGGTACGTTATCAAAAATAACGGGGACACTTTAAAAGGATTTATCAATTACAGGGAATGGGTATACTCTCCTACAGAAATTGAATTTAAGCCAGGCAATGGCGCTGATGTTGCGAAGTTTGGTCCCGGCGCTATAAAAAGCTTTCAAATAAAGGGCCTTGAAAATTATTTTAGTTACTCAGGCCGGGTGAGTACGAACGAAAATATTTTTCCGGCCCTGCCTTACCGTCTTGATACAGCCACGCAGCAAAAGGCTGTTTTTTTAAAGCGACTGGTAGCCGGAAATAACGTTACCCTTTACTATAATAACGAACAAAATAAAAAACGATTTTTTATAGCTGAAACAAACCAGCCCCCCGTTGAACTAAAATACTATGAGTATTATGTTGCCATAGGGGGTAATGAAATATTTGACAATGTATTTAGGGGGCAATTAATATTGTTAAATAACAAATTTAAAAATGGGAGCCAAAAACTGCTGAACGCAATTGCAGAAGCAAGGTACGTTCAATCTGATCTTGAGCAGATTACGACCCGTTTAAACGATGAAAATATAAGTAGCCCGGCGGCAAGCGAAAATACAAACAGCCACCCGAAATCTGCCAGGTTTTTTGCTGGTCTGGGCGCCAATGATATTACAACCACCTATAAATATATCCAATCCGTAAACAGCGTAAGCAATAGCAGCGGAACAACTACTTCTTATGACTACGCTTCTTATCATTCTAACACCATCGCCCCTAAGATAAATTTAGGATTAGACATTTTTATAAACCCCAACGTACAACAATTTATTTTCAGAAGCGAGTTGTCGTTTTCGTATTCCAATGGGTTATTTGACCGCACTGTTGAAGCGGTTGATGGAGACTTTCTTACCTATAACTATCAATTTACGCAATATACAACCTCGTTAACGCCCCAGCTGTTGTTTAATGTTTACAATACCGATAAATTGAAATTTTATATTGATGGTGGTGTAACGTTAAATTTATCCTCTTACACATATAATAATGCGGCCGAAGTTGCTCAAAACTCGCTTCAGCTTAATTCTTTTTGGGCTTATTTCCCTTTCCAGGCCGGTGTTGTTTTTAATAAAAAAGCAGAGGTTTATTTTACCTATAGCACCGGCGCAAGCTTTTCTAATTATACTGATTTTTCGGTTTCTAACCAGTATATGTCCCTTGGATTTAAGTACCTGTTTTAGTGGTCAGTGAGCAGGTAGCCTGCGATTTAATTACAGACTGCAAATCAGAAAAGGATGCAAAGATGCAGGTATGTATAGGCTGATAAACCAATTCATAGAATTGATGACTTTTGGCGGCCACCTGTACTTCATTTTTATACCTTACCTTGAGTAACGAAGGGCCAACGAAGAGGATTGCAGATGTGAGTTTTAATTAATCGATTTGTTTGAAAATTGAACGTAAATTTATTTAAAAATAGATTTTTTAACATAATTATTTTAGAAATGCTACTTTTAGTAATATATTAAGGAAGGTAAAATAAGCATTAAATTGCTTTTATAGTTAATTAAAGAAAAATATGGCAACTAAGAAAGCAATTTGGATTTCTTGTGATCTCGGATTAAAAGGGGATTATACAGGATTATATACTTTATTAGATACATTGCAAGCTAAAGAATGTGGCGACAGTATTGCATTTTATCAAAAAGAGTACAAGGGGGATTTGAAGCAGGCAATAAAGGAAGAATTAGAAAAAAATGTTAAGTTGAATAAATCTGATAGAATATATATAACCTATTTAGACGATGAGACCGGCAAAATAAAAGGTAGCTTTATTTTTGGAGGAAGAAAAAGAGCTCCATGGGAAGGTTATTCTGTGGGAGCGCAAAATGTAGAAGAAGACTCTATTTAATGCGAAAAGTAATTCTTACAGATACTGGGTTTTGGCTTGGATTAGTAGATACGACAGACCAATATCATGATTCTTGGTTGGCCATTGCTGAATTAATTGAAAATAATGACATTATATTTCCCTGGCCGTGTTTGTATGAAACGATATCTACCCATTTAACAAGGAGAAGAGATAGATTAATATTATTCGAAGAATTTATTTCTAAGCCCAATATGATTTTTTTAGATGACAACATTTACAAATCAGAAGCTCTTCGACAGGTTTTTTTAATTAACAGGATCAGTGGACGGGCTTTTAGTTTAACAGATGCAGTAATAAGAGAAATTCTAAAAGACATCAATATAAAAATCAATTACCTTATTACATATAATGCACCTGACTTTAAAGATATTTGTGACCAACGTTTAGTTGAAATAATTAGTGATTGAATAAGCCAAATATTTGAGATAGGTCTTCACGGGTTGTTATAATAAACCCAATAAACATCAAAGCCCGGCTACTACACCAGGCTTTGACTTATGATTTTTTTTGACTTAAGACTTTAAACTAAAGACTTTCGACTTAGTTTACCACACCTTAATCCTATCCTCCGGCTTTTTATACATTTTATCACCTGGCTGCACATTAAACGCGGTGTACCATGCATCGATATTGGTTACCGGTGCATTGGCGCGGTATTGCTCCGGCGAGTGCGGGTCGGTTAATATACGTTGTGCGGCAGACTCAGGGCGTTGCGAACTGCGCCATACCTGCGCCCATGCGAGAAAGAAACGCTGGTCGGGGGTAAATCCGTCTATCTTTTTATGCGATTGGCCTTCTTTTGTTTTCTTAAATGCAGCATAAGCAACATTTAATCCGCCCAGGTCGGCAAGGTTTTCGCCTAAAGTTAATTTACCATTCACGTGCAGGGTATCCAAAATGGTAAAGCCATTGTATTGGGCAACCACCTGGTCGGCACGGGTTTTAAATTTATCTGCATCATCTTTTGTCCACCAGTCGCGCAATGTGCCATCAGCATCATACTGGCGGCCCTCATCATCAAAGCCATGGGTCATTTCGTGGCCTATTACAGCGCCTATGCCGCCGTAGTTTACAGCATCATCAGCACCGAAATCAAAGAATGGAAACTGTAAAATGCCTGCGGGGAAAGTAATTTCATTATTGGTTGGACTATAGGACGCGTTTACCGTAGGCGGCGTCATTCCCCAGCGGGTTTTATCAACCGGTTTGTTGATCTGGTCAACAGCATAATTATACCGCCATTCTGATATGCGCCTCAGGTTGCCGAAATAGTCATCACGATCTATAGTAAGGCCGGCGTAAGTTTGCCATTTATCAGGATAACCAATTTTTACACTGAAAGCAGCCAGTTTTTTAAGGGCACGTGCCTTTGTTTCGTCACTCATCCATGTCAAGTTTTGAATGCGCTCGCCCAGTGTGGCTTTTAAATTATTTACAAGATCAACCATGTATTGTTTAGCTGCCGGCGTAAAGTATTTGGCAACATACAATTGCCCTAATAATTCGCCTAAGCTACCATCAACCAACCGCGACATACGCTCATTACGTGGCGCCTGTACTTTTTGGCCGCTTAATGCGCTGCTATAAGTAAAAGTCGCCTTTACAAAAGGTGCGCTTAATGAGCCTGCCGAGCTTTTTAAAATATTCCATTCAAGGTAAACTTTCCAGTCATCAACAGATGTTGAAGCCAGCAGGGCATCTTCGGTTTTAAAAAAGTCAGGCTGACCAACTAATAAAGTATCCTGTCCCGGTACTTTCATTTCGGGCATCAATTGCACCCAGTTTAAATGCGGGGTAGCTTTGCTAAAATCGGCAACCGAAAATTTGTTATAGGTAACATGCGGGTCGCGCATGGCAACACGGCTCAACTGTGCCTTAGCCAGTTGTGTTTCGAGGCCAAAAATAGTAGCGGCGTTTTTTGCAGCGGCGTCATCGCTTGTACCAGTCAGGGTAAATAACGTAGTAATATATTGTTTGTAAGCTTCCTGTATTTTTTGGTTGCGGGCATTATCCTTTAAATAATTGTCACGGTCGGGCAGGCTTGTACCGCCCTGGTTAAGCTCGGCAATGTGTTTGGTAGGATGTTTGGAGTCCTGGCTTACCCCAAATCTGAATAGCGGGTCACCCTCACCATGGGTACGTTCAAAAACAACCTCGCTGATCACGCCATTAAGGTCACTTATTTTGCTAACGCGTTCAAGAGCTGGTTTTATTGGGTCGAAACCGCGTTTTTCAATAGCTAAGCTATCCATGGCGCTGGCGTAAAGATCGCCAACCCGCTGTTCAAGTGTTCCTGCCGGATGGCTTGTCTTACTTACTTCAGCCAACAGGTCAAGCAGCCGTTCGGTATTTTCCTGGTTCAGCATGCCAAAGCTACCCCAGCGTGTTTCTTTCGCAGGGATGGGATTGTTTTTTATCCAGTTACCATCGGCATACTCAAAAAAGTCATCGCCTGGTTTAACGGACAGATCCATATTTGCCGGATCAATAAATTTTTTAGGTGGTGAGGTAGTTTTTGTTTTCCCATTTTTACCACCCTCAATGGTAAAAGCGCAAACCGACAGGCATAACAGCCCCGCCAGTATAAAATTTGTGAATTTTATCTTCATCATAATTAATTGTTTTCTAATACAGGTCAGTCCAACCTACAGCAAGTTGGTTTTGTTAAATACTCAAAGTTTAAAGATAATAAATTATAGATAACACCGAAAAAAGATAAGGACAGCCCACTAACGGTTAAACCATTTTACAATAAATGATGATTTTACATTTTTTAAAATCGCCCTTAAAAAGTGCTGTAGAGGCAAAGTTTTCATGGTTGAAGAGGATATTTAGTATGATAACTTTTTAATTGTAAAATTATTGTGGCAGAGTGCAGTTCATAGTTCATGGCTCATAGTTCATGGTAGAATTTCTTTTAGTTCATGGCACATTCGTTTTTTACTATGGACCATGAGCTATGAACCATGAACTTTTTTACCATGAACCATGAACAAATTGTATTTTTGCACCTATGAGTATTCCAAAAACATACCTGCCGAAAGAAGCTGAAAAAAAATGGTACAACTACTGGTTAAAGCACGAATTTTTTAAATCGGTGCCTGATGAGCGTGAACCATATACTATAGTCATTCCGCCGCCAAATGTTACCGGGGTGCTGCACATGGGGCATATGTTAAACAATACCATACAGGATGTATTGGTACGCCGCGCCCGAATGAAGGGTAAAAACGCTTGCTGGGTACCTGGTACTGATCATGCCAGCATAGCTACCGAAGCAAAGGTTGTTGCCATGCTTAAAGAAAAAGGCATCACCAAAAAAGACCTTACCCGCCCCGAATTTATGGCTTACGCCTGGGAGTGGAAAGAGAAATATGGCGGTATCATCCTCGAGCAACTAAAAAAACTTGGCGCCTCCTGCGATTGGGACAGGACAAGGTTTACCATGGAAGATGATTTGTCGGAAGCGGTTATTGATACCTTTATCCATCTATATAAAAAAGGCCTTATCTATCGCGGTATCCGCATGGTAAACTGGGACCCACAGGGAAAAACTGCGGTGAGTGATGAAGAAGTTATCCGTAAGGAGGTAAATCAGAAGTTGTATTATATAAAGTATTATTTGCTGGGAACACAAACTGCAAAGTCAGTTAATCATAGGGGGGAAGACCCTAACTATATAGTTGTAGCCACGACCCGGCCTGAGACTATTATGGCTGATGCAGCGATTTGTGTTAATCCAAACGATACTCGCTATCTACATTTACATGGCAGGCAAGTGCGAATTCCATTGATAGATAAAACCATAGATATTATTACGGATGAATACGTAACCATGGACTTTGGTACCGGTTGTTTAAAAGTTACCCCTGCGCATGATCTTAATGATTATGCACTGGGCCAAAAACATAACCTGCCCGTTATCGATATTTTAAATGATGACGGGACTCTAAATGAAAAAGCGCAAATATTAATTGGTGAGGACCGTTTTGCAGCCCGTAAAAAAATAGCTGTTTTATTAGAAGCCGATGGTTACCTGGAGAAAGTAGAAGATTATAAATCGCAGATCGGTTTTTCGGAACGCACCGATGCGGTTATCGAGCCAAAACTATCTATGCAATGGTTTTGCAAAATGGATGAAATGGCCAAACCCGCACTTGATTATGTTTTAAAAGGCGATATAAAGCTGATCCCCGAAAAATTCAACAATACCTACCGTTACTGGATGGAAAACGTACAGGATTGGTGTATAAGTCGACAACTATGGTGGGGCCAGCAGATACCAGCCTGGTATTTACCGGATGGTCAATTTGTCATCGCAAAATCACGTGAGGAAGCGTTTGAACAGGCTATTAAGCTAAAAGGTGAAAGCATAAAGCTAAAAGCGGAAGACCTAAAACAAGATGAAGACGTACTCGATACATGGTTTTCTTCATGGCTATGGCCTATATCAGTTTTTGATGGATTTAAAGACCCAAATAATGCAGATATAAATTATTATTACCCTACAAACGACCTGGTAACTGCACCCGAGATTTTGTTTTTCTGGGTGGCAAGGATGATCATGGCCGGGCACGAGTTCAGGGGTGAGGTACCCTTCAAAAATGTTTATCTAACAGGAATTGTTCGTGATAAACTTGGCCGCAAAATGTCGAAATCATTGGGTAATTCACCCAATCCCCTTGACTTGATAGAAAAATTTGGGGCTGATGGCGTTAGGGTAGGGATGCTGCTTTGCTCGCCTGCCGGTAACGACTTGATGTTTGATGAAAGCTATTGCGAACAAGGCCGTAATTTTTTCAATAAAGTTTGGAATGCTTTCAGGCTGGTTAAAGGCTGGGAAGTGGATAGCAGTTTGCAAAATGATAACCAGGTTGCCATTGATTGGTTCGAAAGCAGGTTTAACCAGGCATTGATTGAAATAGAAGATAATTTTGCCCAATATCGCCTTTCCGAGGCTTTAATGGCCACTTATAAGCTGGTATGGGACGACTTTTGCGCCTGGTACCTCGAAATGATAAAGCCGGTTTACCAGCATCCTATTGATAGTGAAACCTTTAATTACACCGTAAGCTTTTTTGAAAATATTTTGAAGGTCATTCATCCTTTTATGCCGTTTATTTCGGAAGAATTGTGGCATGATGAGCTGTTTGGGGAGCGTGCGGAATTTGACTGTTGCATCGTTGCCCAATTGCCAAATAATGGGCAAATAAATGCACAGCTTTTATCGGAAGTTGAGGTGGTGAAGCAGATCATTACCCAAATCCGTAATGTTCGTAACAATAAACAAATTTCACCGAAAGAAAAGCTGGAACTTTCTGTTAAAGCAAACTCCGGGATGGCCTATAAAGATTATGAAGCCGTTATTACTAAATTAGGCAATATCAGTACGTTTAATATCGTTAATGAAAAAGTGGCTGGCGCTGTGAACTTTATGGCTTCGACCGATGAGTTTTATGTGCCGCTCAATGAGAATTTAGACCCAGTTGCTGAGTGCGAACGCCTGCAAAAGGAGAAGGATTATTTAACAGGCTTTTTACGTGCGGTTAACTCAAAGTTAGGGAACGAAAGGTTTATGGCCAATGCAAAACCCGAAATAATTGAAGTTGAATTAAAAAAGAAAGCCGATGCCGAGGCTAAGCTGAAGATACTGGAGGAGAACTTATCAGCTTTGGCTTGTTAATTGCATATATCATTGTGATAAATTATAATAAGATGAAGCAGGGCGCTCAATTTTTTTGAGGCTCCTTACTATTGCTTATTTTTTACCCCAATTAAGTAATGCCTAACATTTAATGAGTAAGGACGTAAGTTTTTTCAATTTTTCAATTAATAAAATACTTTCCGGTGATCAGTCAATTCTCGACCAGGCACGTATCCGGTTGCTGTATTATGGCTTCTGTATAGTTTTCGTTGCCGTAGGCGGGCTGTTCGTAAGCGTTTATTTTCAGCACCAGGTTATACTTACAACTACTGCCGGTTTTGTATTGGTTTTATTGTTTTGTTTATTTAAATACCTTACCTACAGGCCAAACTGGCACCAGATATCCCACTCGCTGCTTATTATGGCAACGCTCGTCAATCTCAACAATGTTTTTGTTGTTATGCAAAAGGTTGATATTATTACTGTGCAGGTAATACTATTGGTGATATTGTTCAGCTTTTACATGCTTGGCCAGAAATGGGGACTGGTTTATTCGTTGATAAACCTTATTCCTGTACTTGTTTTTTTGGTGATTGATTATAACGACGGGTATTTCATCCCGCTAAGGCCCGAAAAAGTTGATCAATCCACCATTATTATCAGCTTGTTTGCCAATTTTATAATAATTATTTTTATTCACAGCCACCTTTATAATGCGTTTTTTAACAATATAAAACAGCTTAAAGAAACCAGTGATGAGCAGGCTGAACTTAATAAGAGATTAGAAATTGCTATTGAAAAGGCCGAAAAATCATCACAGGTAAAAACCGAGTTTCTTTCCACCATGTCGCACGAGATCAGGACGCCCCTTAATGCTGTTATTGGCATGAGCAACTTGATGATTATGGGCAACCCAAGGGCCGATCAGAAGGACAACCTGGAGATACTCAAATTTTCCGCCAATAACCTGCTCGCTATTGTTAACGATGTACTCGACTTTAATAAAATAGAAGCCGGTAAAGTGGTATTTGAGCATGTTAAATTTAACCTGGTTGACCTGATGCAAAATTTTTGCGGCAGCCAGATGTTAAATGCCGAAGAAAAAGGTCTGAAATTCCAATTAAAAATTGACCCTAACCTGCGGGATAAAGTATTATTAGGCGATCCGACAAGAATAGCCCAGATACTTTATAACCTTGTGAACAACGCAATAAAATTCACAAAAAAAGGCAGTATATGGGTAAAAGCCTATTGCCAGGAAGAAAGGAACAATACCGTAACTGTTATTTTTACCGTAAAGGATACCGGGATAGGCATTGAAAAAAATAACCTGGAAAGTATTTTTGAACCATTTACGCAAGAATCAATAACCACCACGCGGCAATATGGCGGTACAGGCATGGGTTTGGCAATTGTTAAACGTTTGCTGGAATTGCAGGGGCTGCACATGAATGTAACCAGTAAGATTGGGGAGGGATCTGAGTTTTCGTTTAATATGGCATTCCCGGTATCAACAGAATCAGTTAAAGAATTTGATAAAAAAAGCCTGGCACCGCAAAACAATGATAGTTTTAGCAATTTGAAGATGCTGATTGCCGAAGACAACCCTGTAAATGTTTTGCTGATGAAAAAACTTTTTTCGAAGTGGAGCATTACCCCGACTATAGCCGAAAATGGCGAACGCGCCATCGAAATTTTGCAATACAGCAATTTTGATATTGTGTTGATGGACCTGCAAATGCCGGTACTAAACGGCTTTGACGCCGCCATAGAAATAAGAAAACTGCCCGACCCTAAAAAGGCCGGCGTGCCAATTATTGCATTAACTGCCGCTGCTTTGTTTGATATAAAACAACAAATACTAAACGCCGGGATGAATGATTACGTGTCAAAACCCTTTAAACCGGATGAGCTGATGGAAAAGATACAGAGTTTGGTGGCGGCGGTGCACTGATGATTTCGGATTTCGGATTTTCGATTTCGGATTGAAATAAGGAATGCTATATTTTCTCGTATGCGGGTAAGTCATTAATAAACGCATAGGCTTTGTTTTCAAAATCTATTTGGCAGTAATAATGCTGCAGGCCATTGGTAACCGCCAGCAGGTTTACTTTATGCACCATATTGTAGCGGGCTACCTGGTCGAAGGTTTTCTGATCGATAATAACGGAGGGCGCTTTACATTCAACCAGTAATATTTTTTCGCCTGCCGGGTTGTATACAACAATGTCTGTTCGTTTGGCCATCCCGTGCAGTTTGTGGCCACCCTCCAGTTTTATTAGTGTTTTTGGGTAATGTTTTTGGTTAATAAGGTACTGCACAAAATGCTGGCGTACCCATTCCTCTGGGGTAAGTACAATCGTTCTTTTCCTGATCACATCAAACAAAGTCAATTGCCCGTTTTGATCAGTAATTTTAAAAGGGTAGGGGGGTAATTGAAGCGGAACCAACAGATCCATTGCGCTAAAGTATAAAATTTCAGCAAACTTGTAAAAGTGCTGTATTCTTAATCGCCAACAAATCCGTAGTTTTATAGCCTGTATGAACGCCGCCGACATTATAAAAGACCTTAAAAATAAAAAGTATAAACCCCTGTACATGCTGCATGGCGAGGAGCCATACTATATTGACCTGGTCAGCAATTTCGTAGAACATAAGCTGTTGCCTGATGCTGAGAAAGGCTTTAATCAAACAGTACTGTATGGTAAGGATACGGATGTAATGACGGTGCTTAATGCCTCCAAACGCTACCCCATGATGGCCGATTACCAGGTAGTTTTGGTAAAGGAGGCGCAAGACATGAAATGGGGCAACGACGACGCCGATAAAAAAGGCATTAACCCGCTATTGAGCTACCTCGAAAACCCTTTGCAAAGCACTATCCTGGTTTTTTGCTATAAATACGGCAAATTTGATAAGCGGAAAAAGACGTATAAGGCCATTGAAAAAAACGGGCTTATTTTTGATTCGGCGCCTTTATATGATAGTAAGGTGCCCGGTTGGATAGAAGATTTTGTGACCGACAAAGGCTATAAAATAAACCAGCAGGCAACATTTATGCTTTCAGAATACCTTGGTAACGACCTCTCCAAAATTGCTAACGAGCTTGAAAAGTTGATGCTTAACGTAACTGTTGGGCAAGAAATAACTTTAAAACACATTCACGATAATATAGGTATCAGTAAGGAATATAATGTTTTTGAATTGCAGACAGCATTGAGCAAAAAAGATGTTTTTAAAGCTAACCAGATTATCAACTATTTCGAGGCCAATCCAAAGGCCAATCCCATCGTATTGGTTTTAGGCAACCTCAATAATTTTTTCAGCAAGGTGCTTACTTACCACTATGTAAAAGACCGGACGCCGCAAAACCTTGCCCGTGAACTCGGCGTTAATCCCTATTTTATAAAAGATTATGAGCAGGCCGCCCGCAGCTATAACTATGGCAAAACCATGCAGATCATAAGCTACCTCCGCGAGTACGATGTAAAAAGCAAAGGCGTAGATTCAACCACCGATCATGGCGGGCTGATGAAGGAGTTGGTGTTTAAGATATTGCATTGAGAGGATAACCAAAAAGGTTTGTAAATATGGCGGGTGATTTTTAACACAAAGGACACTAAGGATTTCACAAAGGGCGCTAAGTCGCTAAAGGATTTTAAATCTTGCAATTTTAAATATGTTAAGGTCAATTAAGACGGAGGATCAATATGATGAATCATTAGCCCGAGTATATGAGTTAATGCAAGCAGAAGTTATGGAAAACTCTCCCGAATTTGATGAGTTGGAGAGATTAATTATTCTTGTCAAGGAGTATGAAGATGAACACTATCCAATGTCCTCTTCAAATCTATAATACACCCCAAAAAAGATTAACAACCCCATAGGAGTTATTAATCTTACGTCCTTCAATTTTACTGTTTAGTTGATGGGTCCCAGTGCTCTGCAATTTTTCCATTTTCCACACGCAGCATATCAAACCATGTGGAGGTGTATTGCTTCCCCTTTTCTTTCGGATCAGGATAAACCTGTTTAAAAGTAAGCACAACCAAATCACCTTCCGCTACAATTGCAATAAGCGGGGCCTTGACGGTATCAACAATTGGTATGGGTTTAACATACTTTGTGAAATAATCAACAATGGGCTGCCTGCCTGTTGCCACATTTGGGTTGTGCTGGATATAACTTTCCGTCATATACTTAGCGGCAAATTCAATATGTCCGCCTTCCAGTATCTCCCGCCAAAAATCATAAACGATTTTTTTGTTTGCGGCAAGTTTGGCGTTTTTACTGTATAGCATGTCTTTTTGGCTTTGTGCAAAAACACTGCTAACAATAGAAACAAAAATAAAACTTAATAATAGTATTTTCTTTTTCATTTTATTAGCCATACAAGCGCCAAGCCATAGTTTAATTAGTTGATTTACAAATAATTATATATAAATGATATAAAATAGTGTCCGCTTTTAGTACGGCAATGCCCGGTTTCGTACAGTTAAACGATAGAATATATGGAAAACATAGAGGTAGAGATATTGTTAATCCTAAGCGCAAAATCTATATTGGTTTCCATTATAAATATTAACGGCTGTGTTGCAGATAGTTTAAAAAATAAACCAGGTGGCTGTTTGAACAAATGTTTTATTTTTAATTGTACAAACCGTTATATTTATCTGATTATTGGAATAATATTTATACAATTACTTTGGGTGATTTGTCATAGAACATAAACACCTAAAAAAATCAGATCATTAATGTCATATCACGACAATATGGAGAATGGCATACAAAACCTGGAAATTGCACATCAGGAACTGATGACGTTTTTTAACGCGATGGACGAAGTTTTTTTCTCTGTTGATTCGGTAAATTTTAAAGTAATACAAATGTCAAACGGCTGCGAAAAGCTGTACGGTCATAAACCGGCGGAGTTTTTGGCTAATAACAGGCTTTGGTTTGAATTGATGCATCCCGATGACAGGCATATTGTAGCTGATGAGGATTATATACTTGAGCATGGCGGGAAGGTAAATAAGCAGTACCGTATTATCCGGAAGGATAAGGCAGTAAGATGGGTTGAGAATAAAATTATCCCCACCCTTGATGAAACCGGGAAATTGTTGAGGATCGATGGTATAACCTGGGACATAACGGCGCGCAAAGAGGCTGAGGAAAAGCAAACACATGATGAAGCCAGGTACCGCCGGATAGTTGAAACCGCACAGGAAGGTATCTGGATGATAGATGAGAACAATAAAACAACTTTTGTAAACCAAAAGCTGGCAGATAGCCTTGGGTATACCCCGGAAGAAATGATTGGGAAAGAGCCTTTTTATTTCATAGATGAAAAAGAGCGGGCTGAATCTGTCGCCCGCATAGAAAGAAGACGGCAAGGATCAAAAGAAAACCTGGACATCAGGTATATTACAAAGAAAGGGGACGACTTTTGGGCCAATATATCATCAAATCCGATTGTTGACGCAAACGGTAAATATAGCGGAATGGTAGCAATGGTTACCGATATCACCCAGCGAAAGCTGGATGAAGAAGCCATAAAAAAATCAGAAGCAAACCTAAGGACCATTTTTGACAACACAGATTCGTCGTACATTTTATTTGGAGATGAACTGAAAATTATTTCATTTAACGCACTGGCGCAAAAATACTCTATTGAAATAAATGGCCAAAAGCTGAAGACAGGCGCGCATGTAAGTAACTATTTTTCGGAAGAAAGATGGCTATTTATAAAAGAAACGATTGATAAGGTATCCTCAGGCGAAAATGTTAGCTACGAACTAAGCCATACCCAACCAGATGGTTCGGTTAAATGGAATAAAGTGCGCTGGCTGAATGTAAAAAATAGTGAAAACAAAAGTTGGGGGTTCATACTCGCCAACAAAGACATTACCGAAGAAAAACTGGCAGCGCTTGAACGTGAGCGGATAACCGCCGACCTGATACAGCATATTAAAGACCTTGAACAGTTTACCTACATTATATCGCATAACTTGCGCGCGCCAGTTGCCAATATAATAGGCCTTTCGGACATGCTTAGTGAGTCAGACATTGACCCTGATATGAAACAAGCTGTGGTAGAGAGGGTATCATTATCCATAAAAAACATTGATACCATTATACAGGACTTGAATCATATTTTACAGACGAGGGAACTGACGAATGAAAAAAGGGAAACGGTTTATTTCAGCGAGTTAGTAGAGACCATTAAAACCAGTATACATAACACAGTGGTGGACGAAAAAGTTCAATTTGATTGCAGCTTTGACGAGGTCGATGCCATGTTTACCATACGCAGCTACCTGTACAGCATATTTTATAACCTGGCATCAAATAGTATTAAATACCGGCAAGTGGGCATTGCACCGGTAATCAGTATAAAAAGTCGCCGGTTAAAAGATAAAATAGAACTGCGTTTTAAAGACAATGGCAAAGGCATCGACCTGGATAAAAATGCCGCCGAGCTATTTGGGCTGTATAAACGTTTTGATACCACCATGGAAGGTAAAGGCATGGGCCTTTTTATGGTGAAAACACAGGTTGAATCGCTTGGCGGCACTATCCAAATAAAAAGTAAATTAGGAGTTGGAACCGAGTTTATTATACAATTTGGAGTGAATTAATTATTGAATTATTGATTGGGTTCTAAACCCTAAATCCGACTTCTGATATTCCAATTCCGAAATCGAACTTCCGACCGCGTGCCGCCTTAGCTTTAGCGGTGGCGCGAATCCGAAATCAAACGCTTTCCTCAAATTTATCAACGGTAACCCTAATTCTGTCGTCGGCTTCCCCTTCAACTTCAAATAACAGGGTAACTTTTCCATCCTTGCCGGTAATGGTGATAGTTACATTTTTATCTTCGCCGTTTTCAGTATTTATTAGCGCTTTAATAACTGATTTTCCTTCTTTATAGGCAACAGGCCAGTCGCAAGTGTTTGATTTTATGGTGCCTGCCATTTTGTGTTCGTCATTAACATTGATGGTAATATCGGCTTTGCTGATAACCACAATTGCTTTTTCATCATCTGTGTGGGTTATGTTGCCCCCACTGTCGAGATGCTCTGTTTTTGATGTGGTGATAGTGAATTTTTTGCCGCATTGCGCAAAGCTTACGGCGCAGCCTGCTATTAGCAGGGAAAGGATAAGTGCAATCGTTTTCATATTGTTGTTTATTAAGTTTATTGAGTTGATTGGGTTGGATTGAATAGATCAAGTTGGATTGGGTTTATCAAGTTGGGGGGGCTTTTGCAGCTCCTTTCGGACTTCCGGACTTCCCCGACTTCCGGACTAAAAGACCACTTACTTAATCAACTCAATCAACGGCTCATTTAATCAACTCCTTAACACCGTCGCACATCTTTTTTATGCGATAATAGGAGGCGGTAGAATTTTTTCGTTTATCGAGTATTATCTGCAGTTTTCCGGGATATTCGATAATATGGAACGTTGTCCCATCGGTTAACACTGTTGATGCGTCAAAATAGTCATTCGCCGACCCGGCGAGACTATTTGGGCTTATGCTTCCGTTGATATATCTCTCTACCCTGCCTGTATTGCTTTTACTGTAATGGGCTGAAAACGAATAAGTATCCGTTGTTTCATTTATAGCAATAGCGATATCGTGATCGTTTGCCTCAAATTTCGACCAAATCAAAAAGATACTTAAAGAAAGTATGCAAAAGGCGGTTAAAATAAAGCTTGTTTTCATTTTAGTATTGATGTTAAATTACCTATGAATTAATCTTCTTAATGATCCGGGCACATTTTTTAATATGCTTATCCAAAGATATGTGTTTCGGATAGTAATATGCAATACATAGTTCTATATTTATGTAATATATTTTTTAATGTATTGATATTCAATAAAATAATTTTTCTACGGGGACTCCTTTTTCCTTAAAAAGTAATTCTACAAGTATGGACAATTTTTGGGCGCGGCTATCAGGCTTGATAAAAGAAGAAAATTATGCGGCGCCGTCCGAATATGCTTACTTGTTTAAACAGGATAATTTTAATTAAATTGCATTATCAAATCTGTTAGCATGAAACGGATCAATTGCATACTATTGATATTTGCCGGATGTTTTTTAATATTCAGTTCCTGTAAAAAAAGCGGGGCTAATCCGCCTATTCCTCAAACGCTTGCTACAAGTATTTCATTGGAGTATGGCGGGCGCCTGTTTCTTTCACCAAATGCGGTGGCAGTGTTTTATAAACCACAGGACGCGCTCCAGATAACGGCCCAATTCGACAATATCACCAGTATAACTATTGTTATAACTAACGTGGGCACAGGTACATTCGACTTATCACGCGGTAATATAGTCCTATCCTTTGCAGATGGCCTTAATGGCCCTGATAGTTTTGTAAGCGTCTCCGGGAGTTTGGCAATAACTCAATTTTCCAGCACCTCAATTGTTGGCTCATTTCAATTTTCAGGTACCGATTCGATGAATGTTACCAGGCAAATTACTAATGGACAATTTGTAACCAGTTATAGTACTGTGCTATAAAGGCGTTAGAATAACTAACAGGTCATCGAGCTATGATTTCGTTAAAGAAAATTTAATTTGCACCTTTTAAGCATTTTCTAACAGGAAATCCCCGCTTATACCGAGCTTATTATGTATGGCTTTAAGAAACATTACATCGGGTTCTCGCTTGCCATTTAATATTTGCGACAATTTGGATGTACCTAATCCCAACATTTCGGCAAGTTTGGCCTGTGAAAGGTTTAATTCCTTAATTTTGTGCTGAACAACCGAATTTATGGTGACCGGCAAAGGCATTATCTTCAAAATATTATCTTCGTATTGCTCTGCTAACAAACTAAGATTGTTTAATTCCTCTTGGTCGGGTACAGATAAGGAATTAAAGCCGCCGCCATCTGTAGCCTTCGCAATAAATTTTTCTATCAAAGCCATTACCTGGTTGTACTGTGCTTCGTTTCTTATTTTATCAATCATCTCTTAATTCTAAATAGTTGAACAATCAATTTCATCATATTCGCTATGAGTACCAATAAAACGTATATATAACGTCCGCTTATCAAAAAATATCATGGCAACAAGTCTGAAATCATTCCCTTTAATGTTAAATACATACCTGTCATTCCCAACATAATCCACCTTATTAAACACTTTCTTTATATCTGCTAACTTATTCCAGTCAGCCGCTTTTGCAATATTGTACCAATTATTTAACGGTACTGACGACAAAGGGTGCTTTTCTGCAAATGATGAAAGCGTCTTTTTGATAAGGATTACCATTGACACAAATATAGTGAATATTTTAAAATATGAAATAAATTTAAAAAAATGAAATAATGGAATAGGCTGAAGCGGGGATGTGATGAATTTGAAAGATATGATGAACTTCTCATCTCTTTAGTAAATCCAGAGTTAATTTCCGCCCATTATATTCCAGTTGATCAATTAACAAAAATGATATAGTCTCAATCCCATTTGAGTATCGGAGATTAATTATAATTGGATTGCTCTGTATGTCATGGAAATGTTCAACATTCAACTTGAGATTTACAGTTGCTACTGTCGCCAATTCATTTTGAAACAATGGACTTTCATTGGGAATTGAATAAACAGCATACCCGTTTTCATTTCTTGCAAAGCGCTTAAAAAAAGGATGTGTAAGTCCGTATTTAACACTTTCACTTGTTAACAAAAAAGGAATTCTGACTTCAACCTTATATAACTTTTCAATTGTTTGTCCTTTATTAATGATGTTGATTTGAATGTTTGCGCTGAAATTAGTTGGCTTGCCACCTATAAAAGCACCAGGGTTTAAACTTATAATTGGTGGCTCGATTTCAAGAATAGTTTTGTCTTGTCGTGTATATAAATTTCTTATTTCATACTCTTCCATTTCAACCGACTCAAAGTTGTAACGCTTATAAAATCTTTTATCAGCGGCATGAGGGGCATTCAGACTTCTGGGTATTTTAACAATATAAATCGTTTGCTCAATCTTATTATTATACCTAATTGGGTCAATGGTTAAGCCATCTATTTTGCGATGGATTCTTGAATTTATCACTTGTTCAAGCCATTCCTTGCTAATAATATTTCCATCCACAAAAACTAAATTATTTGCTTTATAATCTTTTTCCTCTATTCCGTAAACAATAATTCCGCCGTCTGAATTTGCAAATGCACTAATGTCTTTTGCAATTTCTTTTTTTACTTTTTCATCAAATTTTAAAGCATCTCCTCTTTTAAACTCAAGATTTATTGATTCCTCAGATTGAGTTGAGATATATTTGTCAATGTCGGTTTCAGTAAAAGTACAGTTTAGGTAATCTCCCATGAGTTTTATTGTAAATTGTTTATAAATTTCAAACTTAGCAAACCGTAATATAAACAACTAACTGCACACCCAAATCTAAAGCCATTCAAATGTGATTTACATCAGCGAATTGGTAAGACGCTTTGTTAAACTTTTCCTTTTCATCTATCACCATGTTGTACAAAATATTTAGACTATAGTCTTTATCGTTTGATCTTTGCCATTTATAATAGAAATCCTCCTTATACTTTATAGTAGTGAGATTGTCTAAATATTTTAAAGAAATTTTGATATAATAATTATTGTATTCTCTAAAATAAATATTCCCAAAGTAGTCAATAGACGAATTTTTGGTAATTGGGTTGACCATTATATATGAAGTTTTATCTGACAACTCAAATGTTTCGAAATTATCGTCTATTGATATAATAATACTTTCAATTTGTAAGTTATAGGCAGATCTTATTCCAATATTTTCGATCTGTAACTTATATTGCCAATAATCTTTAATCCCGGTGGCAAATGTCTTTGGAATAGCAATTATTGGTCTATTCTCCTCAAATTTTTGATTTTTTTTCTGCTTCTAAATATTCAATCTGTTTATCAGTTCGTTCAATGGTATTCTTATACTGAAAGAACCCTATTATGATTGCTGTTACAGCTGCGAAAGAGGAAAGCATTGCTCCAACTGACGAAATAATTTGCCAATTCATTTAATGATTTATGACTTTTACAATAGTCTTTTGGCTTAGCTTGCACTCTTAAGAAGCAGCTTTTGAAAAAAATAAAACAATTATCTCCAGTTTAACCATTCTTACTACCTTTTCTCATTTCCAAATCTCCCTCATTTTTCCCAATTTTACCGCCAACATAAATCAACCGCATGAACTATTGGCTCATAAAATCTGAACCCGAAAAATACAGTTGGGAAAAATTTAATAAAGATGGCCGCACCTTTTGGGATGGCGTACGCAACTACACCGCCCGCAATAATATGCGCGCCATGAAAGAAGGCGACCTGGCACTTTTTTACCATAGCAACGAAGGTAAAGAGATCGTCGGCATTGCAAAAGTGGTAAAAGAAGCCTACCAGGACCCTACCACAGATGACACCAATTGGGTTGTGGTTGAATTTTCACCAGTGGAAGCGTTGAAAAACCCTGTCACCCTCGCCCAAATAAAGGCCGAATCCATGTTAAGTGAAATGGATCTGGTACGGCAGGGCCGTTTATCAGTGGGCGCAGTAAAGCCCCATGAGTTTGATAAGGTATTGGAAATGAGTCGCTAGTTCCGCCGTTGAGGCGCAAAATATTACGCCTCAGGATATTTCTGCAATTTATGTACTAACGCAGGCTATACATGCTTAAAAACTTTCTTTTGTGTATAAATGTGCTGGCTGCGATTTTCTCCACCCCGCTAATTGCCACAGCCCAATCTCCGTTCAAAACCTTTGAAAATTTATTTACTATACCCAAAAACTACATTGTAACCTACACGAAAATACCCCCTGTAATTGACGGTAATATAAATGATGCAGCCTGGCAGCAAGCTCCGTGGACCGCTGATTTTGTGGATATTGAAGGCGACCTTAAACCAAAACCAGCCCTGCAAACCAATGCAAAAATGCTTTGGGACGACAGTTGCCTGTATATAGCCGCCCAAATACACGACCCTAATGTTTGGGCATATTTAACCCACCACGACGATATCGTTTTTCGCGATAATGATTTTGAAGTATTTGTAAATCCCAACAATACCACGCACAGGTACTTTGAGATGGAGTTTAATGCCCGCAACACCGTTTTCGACCTGTTTTTAAATAAGCCTTATCGCAACGGCGGCGATGCCATGATCAATTGGGATGTTGAAGGATTGCGGTCGGCAGTTCAGGTGCAAGGAACTATAAATGACCCTACAGATACTGATAAAGGCTGGACAATCGAGATAGCTATCCCTTTTAAAGCCATCAGTCTCGGTAATAATGTGCAGGTGCCAAAAGATGGCACGCTTTGGCGTATCAATTTTTCGCGGGTGGAATGGGATACCAAAGCGGTTGATGGTAAGTATGTTAAGCTAAAAGATAAAAATGGGCGTAACCAGCCCGAGCATAACTGGGTTTGGTCGCCGCAGGGGGTGATCGATATGCATTTCCCCGAACGCTGGGGTTATTTGCAATTTAGCAAGGGTAACACAAATAATACAACCTTTACCATGCCATATTTTGAACTGCAAAAACGATATTTATGGCTTATTTATTACCAGGAAATGGAGTGGTATAATAAGCATAACGCTTATACGCCATTGCTTGAACAGTTTGGACTTAACAACAGCGTGGTAATAAATAACAATAAAAATGCACTTAAAATTGAGGCCACGCCGCACCAGTTTATGGTGTTGGTAAAGGATGAAAAGGATAATATCACCTGGACAATAAACCAGGAAGGGCTTATAGGAAGGATAATAACAAAGCCTTAAATACGAGAGACTTACGAAGTTTTGGAAACTTCGTAAGTCTGGCAATTTAGTTAATAGTAAGAATACAAAATGAACAAACGCGAATTTATAAAAGCCGGTCTGTTAGCCGGTATAGCATCACAACTACCTTTAAAAAGCGATGCATCCGCCATCGCACTAAGCAAAAAGAAAAAGAAATTAAAAAACTGGTTATGGATAGCCCCCAACCAAAAAGATACTGACGATGAATTGCCAGCGCGTTATGCATCTTATAAAGCCGCAGGCATCACCGGGATATTTTTTGAGGCCGACAGCGAACGGCATTTCCGTGCCGCAAAAGCCCAGGGCCTGGAAACCCACCGCTGGATGTGGACATTTAACCGTGCCGAACTGGTAACCACAAACCCCGATTGGTACAGCAAAAACCGCAACGGTGAATCGTGCGCCGATAAACCGCCCTATGTAAATTATTACCGGTGGCTATGCCCTTCGCGCCCCGAAGTGCAGCAATACCTGGAGAAACAGGTAAGTGATATTTTGGATAAAGATTATATTGATGGCATCCACCTCGACTATGTGCGCTATTGCGATGTGATATTACCGGTAAACCTTTGGGCTAAATACAATATCGATCAAACAAAGGAGCTGCCGCAGTACGATTACTGTTACTGCGATGTTTGTCGCGCTAAATTTAAAGAGCAATACGGAATAGAATTGTCGGACATTCAATATCCCGAAGCAAGCCTTTCGTGGCGGCTGTTCAGGTATAATAATATCAGCAGGGTGGTAAATAGCCTGTCAGCTATTGCCCATCAGCATAAAAAATTGATAACTGCTGCCGTTTTCCCAACGCCCGAAGTTGCCCGCCGCAATGTGCGCCAGGACTGGACAAATTGGAAACTGGATGGCGTTTGCCCTATGATCTATCACGGTTTCTATAAAGAAAAAGTAAGCTGGATAGGGGATGCAGTTGCTGAAGGCGTACATTTCCTTGCTGGTGAGTTTCCGCTTTATGCAGGCCTTTATTTATCTGATTTTAAAAGCGACGATGAACTACGGCAGGGGATACAATACGCATTAAAAAACGGTGCGGCGGGTGTTTCACTTTTTGGTAACCCAAGCCAGCAGATTTTGGATATTTTGAAGCAGGAGACCGCAGGTTTTTAACCACTAAGCTAACAAAGAATGCACAAAGTGACACAAAGCCTTTATTATTAAAAAAGGTATCGGGCTTTACATTTAAAACTTCCCGTAAAAATTGGAGATGTCGAAGTAGATATCCATATCCGTGCCATCCGCAGTGGTAATATGGATAATGTCGTAAGGCTTCTTGTCGTGATAACTAAGCGATTGGCCTTTCAATTTATAATTAGGGTACTTGTCCCTGATCCAGGCGTATTCGGCATGGATACCTGGTGTTTCATGTGTCTCTGTGATAAAAATGGCTTTTTCAAATGAAGAACCATCTGCGGTAACAATTGCTGCTGTGGCGCTGCCGTGCACCACCTTTTTGTGGCTGGCGCACGAAGAAAAAAGGATGCTAAATGCAAAAAGGTAAATAATAGCTTTCATGATATTTTTGGTTTTTTTAGGTAAGATGCTCTTATATCCTAAATTCCATAAATCTACCTTAAAATTTTCCTTCTTTGTTAAAGTTATCTCAAACAAACCCTGTGTTTGACCAGCTAAAATTACCGGGACTTGTTGGTGATATAGAGTATCATGCCTTTTCTTCCCCAAAAAACAAAGCCTTCAATTCAGTAGCATCATCAGGTTTCATTTTTCCGCCAAGTATCAGGCGCAACTGGCGGCGGCGCAGAGCGCCTTCATACAATACCATATCTTCAATGGTTTCGGGTATCAATTCAGGTACAGGTATGGTACGGCCATTTTGATCAAGCGCTACAAAGGTGTAATAGGCCTCGTTGCTTTTAACCCGCGTGCCCGATGGTATATTTTCGGCCCAAACATCCAGTCTAACTTCAAGCGAAGTGGTAAATGCACGTGAAACTTTTGCCTCGATGGTGATCACATCGCCAAGTTTTATAGCCTGTTTAAACGAAACATTATCAACAGAAGCAGTAACTACTATCCGGTTGCAATGTTTTTGCGCCGATATGGCTGCGGCAATGTCCATCCAGTGCAGCAAACGCCCGCCCATTAAATTATTCAGCGTATTGGTATCGTTGGGCAATACCAGTTCATTCATAATGGTATGCGATTCTTTGGGCGTTTTTCCTTTCATGGGGCTTTTTTGCGCAAAGATACGGTTTAAGGTGAAAGGTTAAAGGCGAAAGGTAAAAGGTTCCACATTCTCACAGGCGCGATTCATCGCGCCTTTCGCCTTTCGCCTTTCGCCTTTCGCCTTTCGCCTTTCGCCTTTCGCCTTTCGCCTTTCGCCTTTCGCCTTTCGCCTTTCGCCTTTCGCCTTTTCCAAAGAAATCATTAGTTTTATCCGCTTATAAAAATCAAATCCTTTTTTATGAAATATAAATTTATGCGGGTTAAATTAATGTTTACACTCGTACTATGCTGTCTGCTTACCTATAGCTTAAAGGCGCAAAAACAACAATATGCAAGTTTAACCGATGCTTTACGATCAGGCGGTAACTTGTATGGCAACCCCGGCCCGCAAAGTGTTAACTGGACAAACGAGGGGAATAAATATTCGTACATCAATAATGATGAGATCCGCTCCATGGATCCTAAAACATTGAGTGATGAACTGATATTTACAAACAAGGGGGTTAACTTTCCCGGTACTACAAAGCCGTTTGATTATGAATCGTTCCAGTGGTCGCATGACTCAAAACACCTCGTTTTTAAAACCAATACCAGGCATATTTTCCGCCGCTCGGCCATATCCGATTATTTTGATTATAGTGTGGATACCAAACAATTAAAACAGGCCGCAAAGGATGCCCGCACCGCAGAATTATCGCCGGATGGCACAAAAGTGGGCATTGAGCGCAACGGCAACATGTTTGCCTATGATTTTGCAAGTGGCAAAGAGCAACAGCTCACCAGCGATTCAACCAGTGAGAACGGTACTTTCAACGGCCATTACGATTGGGTTTATGAAGAAGAATTTGGCCAGGCGCAGGCATGGAACTGGAGCAAGGATAGTAAATACATTGCTTTCTGGCAGTTTGACGAACGCCCTGTACCCGATTTTCAGATGACTAATTTCGAAGGCCAGCATCCCGACCAGGTACATATTTCTATCCCCCAAGTTGGCGATCCCAATCCTTCGGTAAAAATTGGCGTGGTTGATGTAGAGTCAGGCAAAAAGGTATGGCTTACGCCTGATGAAACCGGCGACTTTTATATCCCACGCATTTATTGGACAAGCACGCCTGATGTTTTGGCACTAATGACCCTTAATCGTGCCCAAAACCATATGAAGCTTTATTTTTTTAATGTAAAAACAGGCGAGCACCATGTTGTATTGGAAGAACAAAACACCACCTGGGTAGCCATTTTTAATTTTTACACCAACGTAAACGATATGGTTTATTTCCCCGAAAAATCGAAAGAGTTTTTCTGGGTGTCTGATCGTTCGGGCTATTACCACATTTACCGTTATAGCTATGATGGCAAGCTCATTAACCAGGTTACCAAAGGTAATTGGGATATGATAAAAGTAAGCGGCATCGATCAGGAAGCTAAAAAGATATATTATTTATCGGCAGAAGACGGCGGCCTGGAGCAGCAGTTTTACTCCATAAAGTTTGATGGTAACGATAAAACAAAATTGTCGGCGGTCGCAGGGTATCATGATATCAACATGTCGCCAAATACCAAATACTATCTTGATTCTTACAGCAATGTAAGTACGCCGCTGCATGTCAGTTTAAGCGATGACCATGGGAAATCATTAAAAATGCTGGAGGACAACCATGCGGTAAGCGAGTATATACAGAGTCATGCCTATGCAACGCCAGAATATTTTAAGTTTAAAACGTCTGATGGGGTTAGCCTGGATGGCTATATGATTAAGCCCCTTAATTTCGATCCAAATAAAAAGTACCCGGTGGTGATGACGGTTTACGGCGGGACGGAATCGCATGATGTATTTAACAGTTTTTCAACCGATAGCTGGCAGCAGTGGCTTGTACAAAACGGCTATATAGTTGCCGATGTAAATAACCGCGGGATTGCCAATTATGGCAGCGCATTTATGAAAGTTGTTTACAAACAATTAGGCAAATGGGAGAGCAACGATTTTGTGGAAACGGCAAATTATCTGGCCAAGATGCCTTTTGTTGATGGCAATAAAATGGCCATAATGGGTACCAGCTATGGCGGTTACAGCACTACTTATACGTTATTAACCCACCCCAGTATATTTAAAGTAGGCATAGCCAATTCCCCGGTTACCGACTGGCGTTTGTACGATGATATATACACCGAGCGCTATATGTCAACCCTTCCCGATAATGAGACTGGTTATAAAAGCAGTGCAGATATGACATATGCAGCTAACCTTAAAGACCACCTGCTGCTTATCCATTCTATGAGTGATGATAATGTTCACCCTGCCAATACCATGCAACTGTTAACTGCCTTAACCAATGCCGGTAAGGACGTTGACCTGCGCATTTACCCACCGGGCGCACATGGCGCAGCGTACAACTGGGAAAGCTATCTGCTGATATCAGATGTAAGCTTTCAGTATTTGGAGCGGTATTTAAAAGGCAATAATGATTTGCCTAATTTGAACGCGAAGTGATTTCGGATTTCGGATGTTCGATTTCGGAATTGAAATTTGCCAATTCATTTAAAGTGCTAAAAAAACTGTTTTGTCATTCTGTAGCGAAGCGAAGAATCTTCTCCACCCTGCAATAGTCCGCTATGCATAGTTCGCAATGTATGTCGCAGAAGATTCTTCGCTTCGCTCCAGAATGACAAATAGAAAAAATCTGAAACTACTTTTCCATATCCCCAATTTTTCTCCACAATAAATCCGAAATCGAAAATCCGAAATCCGAAATCAGTAACTTTGTTCTCTTCTAAAAGAGGATACAACACGATGCCGGATTTTTCGCACTTACACGTACATACCCAATTCTCATTGCTCGACGGGGCTGCCGATATATCAAAACTATATAAAAAAGCAGCAGCCGATGGCATGAAAGCCCTGGCCATTACCGACCATGGCAATATGTTCGGCGTGTTTAAGTTTGTGGCCGAAGCCGGAAAACATAATATAAAACCCATAGTTGGCTGCGAATTTTATGTGGTAGACGACCGCCACAAAAAGCAATTCACCAAAGAAAAAAAAGACAAAAGGTACCACCAGCTAATGCTGGCCAAAAACCCCGAAGGCTACAAAAACCTGGTGAAATTATGCTCATTGGGTTATATGGAAGGCCTGTACAGCAAATGGCCGCGCATTGATAAGGAACTGATATTAAAACACCATAAAGGATTAATTGCAACTACCTGCTGCCTGGGTGCTTCGGTACCGCAAGCCATTTTAAGGGGCAGTGAAGAAGAAGCTGAAACTGAATTTAAATGGTGGCTTGATTTGTTTGGCGAGGACTATTATATCGAAATGCAGCGCCACGATATTCCCGAACAAAATACCGTGAACCTTGTATTGGCCAAGTTTGCCAAGAAGTATAATGTGAAGGTGATCTGCTCCAACGATTCGCATTACGTAGATCAGCAGGACTCGAACGCGCACGATATTTTACTTTGCGTAAACACCGGCGATATGCAAAGTACGCCCATTGCTACCGATGAAGAAGGCGGCAAAGGCTATCGGTTCGGCTTTCCTAACGACCAGTTTTATTTTAAAACGCAGGCCGAAATGGGCAAACTGTTTAATGATATCCCCGAATCGTTAGATAATACCAACGAGATAGTTGATAAAGTTGAGGTACTGAAGTTAAAGCGGGATATTTTGCTGCCTAACTTCGTTATCCCCGATGAATTTAAAATCCACAGCGATAGCACCCCGGATTTCGATACGCTAAATCAATGGGAATATTTAAAGCACTTAACATATACGGGGGCTAAGGAACGGTATGTTGATATAACAACCGAAGTGCAGGAGCGCATCGATTTCGAGTTGTTCACCATTCGCACTATGGGCTTTGCCGGTTACTTTTTAATAGTTGCCGACTTTATTAAGCATGGTCGTAATATTGGCGTATTTATAGGCCCGGGGCGTGGTTCGGCGGCGGGGTCGGTGGTGGCTTACTGTACCGGGATCACCAATATCGACCCGATGAAGTATAATCTGCTGTTCGAAAGATTTTTGAACCCTGACCGTAAGTCGATGCCCGATATTGATACGGATTTTGACGATGCAGGCCGCCAGAAGGTGATAGATTATGTGGTCGAGAAATACGGCAAAAACCAGGTAGCGCAGATCATTACTTATGGCTCCATGGCGGCACGTACCAGCATACAGGATGTTGGGCGGGTGCTTGATATGCCGTTATCCGAAGTAAATGCTATTAAAAAGCTAGTACCGGATACTTTGGGTATTACCCTGAAGGATGCCATTGAGCAAGTACCCGAACTAAAAGAAATATTAAAAGGCAATGACCTTAAAGCCCAGGTGTTACGCGAAGCCGAAAAACTGGAAGGCTCGGTGCGTAATACAGGCGTGCATGCGGCGGGTATCATCATTGCGCCTTATGATTTGACCGATATTGTCCCCGTCGCGGTAGCAAAAGATTCCGACCTGCTGGTTACCCAGTATGACGGCCGTGTTATTGAAGATGCCGGCGTAATAAAGATGGACTTTTTGGGCTTAAAAACCCTGACCATCCTTAAAGATGCATTAAGGCTCATCAAACAAAATCATGGTGTAATTATCGACATCGATTATATCCCGCTGGATGATGTTAAAACTTTTGAGCTTTACCAGCGCGGCGATACCAACGGCACATTCCAATTTGAAAGTGACGGTATGCAAATGTACCTCCGCGATCTGAAGCCCGATAAGTTTGAGGACCTGATTGCTATGAACGCCCTGTACCGCCCGGGCCCGATTGAGTATATCCCCAACTTCATCAGCCGCAAGCATGGCCGTGAGCCGATTACCTTTGACCTCGCGGATATGGAAGAATACCTGGGCGAAACCTACGGTATTACCGTTTACCAGGAGCAGGTGATGCTTTTATCGCAAAAACTTGCCGGCTTCAGCAAAGGCGACGCCGACGTTTTGCGTAAGGCCATGGGTAAAAAGCAATTGGATGTATTAGATAAAAAAGAAGCGCAGTTTATGGAGGGCGCCGCCGCGAAAGGCCACCCCAAAGATAAACTTACCAAAATATGGAACGATTGGAAGGCCTTTGCCCAATACGCCTTCAATAAATCGCACTCCACCTGTTATGCCTTTGTGGCTTACCAAACGGCTTATTTAAAGGCGCATTACCCATCGGAATACATGGCTGCGGTTTTAAATAACCAGAACAACATGGAAAAGATCACCTTTTTTATGGAAGAATGCCGCCGCATGGGCGTACAGGTTTTAGGTCCGGATATTAATGAGTCGGATATGGCGTTTGCCGTTAATAAAAAAGGGCAGATCCGTTTCGGGCTTACAGGTGTTAAAGGCGTTGGCGATAAAGCAGTAGAAAGTATTATTGAAGAACGTAATGAACGCGGCCCGTATAAATCGGTTTATGATTTTGCGCAGCGGTCAAACACGCGCAGCGTAAACCGGAAATCGTACGAAAACCTGGTGTATGGCGGTGGCTTTGATGAGTTTGGCTTAAACCGCGCCCAGTTTTTTGCCAAAACAGATAATGGCGTTTTAACAGGCGTTGAGCGGTTAATAAAATACGCCAATGATTACCAGAACGTACAAAACAGTTCGCAATCGTCGTTGTTTGGCGGCGGGGCTGTAAACTCCTACATACCCGAGCCTGCCATGCCAGAGGCTGAAGAGTGGCCGTTGATAGAAAAATTAAAATACGAAAAGGAAGTTATCGGCATGTACCTTACCGGCCACCCGCTTGATAATTTCAGGGTGGAGATGGATCGGTATTGCAATAGTAGTATCAGCGACCTGAAAAATATGCAGAAAGCACGTTCGGGCGAAGGCGGCGAAGAGATCATGACCGCCTTTGCCAACCTGCGCAAAAGGGGCGAAATATGCATTGGTGGCCTGGTATCAAACGTGCAGCATAAAATGACCAAAAACGGCAAGCCGTTTGGCACATTTGTGTTGGAAGATTACAATGAATCGTACGAGTTTGCCCTGTTTGGCGAGGATTACGTAAGGTTCCGCAACCTGATGATGGACGGCTATTTCCTGCATTTAAAAGGCATCATCGAAGAAAAATTCAAACAAAAGGATAACTGGGACATGAAAATAATGACCATGAGCCTGCTATCCGAAATGCGCGATAAACTCACCAAATCGTTAACCGTTTGTCTTGATTTGAACGCCTTAAACAGCCAACTATTAGATAACATACAAGACCTGATAACTACCAATAACCAGCGCTACCCGGTTAAAAACTGCACCCTGCGCTTTATGATAAAAGACAGGGAAGAAGCCATGTTGGTTGAACTGCCCTCAAAATCATTTAAAGTAAACCCAAGCGATGATTTAATGGCCGAGATATTTAGTTTGACGAATGTGCAGCCGGTGTTGAATTAGGGTTCTATTGTTCCGATTGGCCTTGAAGTTACTTGGGTTACTTTATATGGAATAAAAAGTAGTAAAACAACAACGAGTTGTATGATGTCTTGCAAAATAGCAAAACATCCATTAGCTAAACCTAACTTAAATTCAGACGGTATCAAAAAAACATCCAATGATACTCCTAAAATAAATAGAACTAACAATACCCACCTAACCCAATTATTACTTCTTCTTATCAAGTAAGCAGCGCCAATTAATAATGAAATTGTAATTAGTGTAGCTATCATGACGGGTGAAGACTTACGATCGCTAAATAAAAAATAAGCAACTAACGTTAGCAATGCCGAAAGCCTGAGCAGGTTGGAAGATTTATTTGCATTAGGGTGTATGTATTTTTCCATTTAGCGTGATAAGGATAACAAATATATTAATTCACACGCGCTTATTTATCATAATCGCGCGCATTTAACGCTTTAAAAGCCTGTAAAATATTGTCAAAATATTCATTATCCCTGTGTAGTAAAAGTGTATTATAAATTCTAACGCCTTCAACAAGGGCAAGTTCATCTTCTTTTATAATACTGCCGTCACTATATTTCCAGAACCATAAATCAAATTTTCGTTTACGTGCCAACTGCCTATTGTCTACACTATCGCAAATGTATATAGCCACGTTGTTAAACTCTTCAAAAAACAACCTGATTACTTCAACAACCGTTAAGCCAATACGCTCATCGTTCATCAATCGGTTTACATTATCATCTATAACGTCAATATTAAATGTGTAAATACGTTTGGCTATTAAAGGATAATCCTCAAACATATAACTATAATCGAGGAAATATATAAGATACGAAATTCCCTGATCTGTAATAAATTGATAGGTTAATTTATCTTTTTCCTGTAAGGGATAGGGGTGTAGCAAAATTATATTTGTCTTTTAAATCAGTTAATTTTCCTCCCATTTGCAAATGCTCATGGATTGCCTTTTTATCTTCAAGCATTTTTTTGAAAATAGCAGCCCCCCTGGAGTTGAGTGGTTTATGATTTGCGTTTTGAATATTCATTTTCTCAAAAATAAGCACATTATTTTAAATATCAAAGTCTAAAAGGTAGCTAATATGCTATTTGTCAAGCAAAACGCCCCGGACGAACCATCGAAATTAATTCAACTTAACACCATCCCCATTTTCATTTGTAGCATCATGAAACGGATTTGATACTGAAATTCCCTCCGCCTTAAATTTCTTATAACTCTGCCTTATATAAACCTCCATATCATACTCCGTCGATTTCTTTACAAACTCATAAGTTGGCCGGTATTGCATTAAAAATGCCGAAAGGGTATCACCTTTTAAATCAGTTATCCTGCCAACAATCCCTTTGTTAAAATGCTCATCTATAAATTGTTCGTGCTCATCCCTTATCAGTATTTTATTGAATTTATACTCTGTTGTGCTTTTTTTGGTTAATGCGGCTATTAGTATCAGCGGGTTTATGGAGATCAGCTCGCCCGGCCCTTTGTCCGGGTTGCCCGTAAAGGCATCCATCACAGTAGGGCCTTTATAATTAAATTGTTTAGCGTAGGCCAGGCGGTTTTCGATAGAGTCTTTTTTAAAATCCTTGCTGCCACGTATAGTAACTTCATTCAATTTTGTAACCTTTGGCTCAAGTTCAATCCGCAAAACAGTGGTATTTTTACTAATCGCCATGCGGTACGGCTCATATGCAAAATGGGCTACCTTAAGGCTGTCGTTTAAGCCAGTTGCCGGTATTTCAAATACACCCGAAACGTTGGTGCGGGTTTTTGCATTGCCCAAACTTATTAAAGCGTCATATACAGGTTGTTTGGTGGTTTTATCGATAACAACCCCCGTTATTTTTTGACCATATACACTACAGCATATAAAAGATATGATCAGCAACATCAGGTATTTCATGCAGGTAACTATTATAATGAATTGGGGTATTCAATCAAAAATAATCATCTGCTGATAGAGAGGTAATTGTTTAACAACATTTAACAATCAGAATTGGCGCTCAAACCCCCGTAAGCGATAAAACATTCCTATCGGGATCATTAAACCAGGCTACTTTCGAGCCATTGGGCGATGTCCATATGCCTAAACTATCCTGTTCCATAAAATCATACTTTTTACATTCAACCCCTTTTTCATTAAGTGATTTGATGGTTGACGAAATATCAGGCACATTCCATCCTAAAATGGTGAAGGCGTGTGGTTTTAATTCGGCTACAATGGCGACCCGCAATAAAATGCCGTTGGCCTCAAATTCAAGGGCGTAATCGTCTTCCGACAATAATTTTAATCCAAGTATATCCCCGTAAAACAGTTTGGCTTCGGCAGGTTTTGTGGTTGGCACAAAAGCTTTTATAGTGGCGTTATTCAGCATGTGGTTTTAGTTTATGTTTTAACTAAGGCTAAAGTACAGGTTGTTAAATTACTAAAGTTGTACATTCTGACTGAATTTAGGCCGCGGCCGCCAATCTTCCATCTTCCGGACTTTACTGACTTCCGGACTTTTTTAAACATTCCGAAATCGAACTTCCGAATTCCGCATTCAAAAAAATCCGAAATCGAAATTCCGCAATCCGCAATCAAAATATATCTTTGCGCTATTATGAGCAAATCAACCGACGAACTTTTTAAAAACGTTATATCGCACGCAAAAGAATATGGCTTTGTTTTCCAGTCAAGCGAAATTTATGATGGCTTAAGCGCTGTTTATGATTACGGACAATTCGGCTCGGAGTTAAAAAACAACATCAAGACCTACTGGTGGAAGTCCATGGTACAGTTGCACGAGAATATTGTCGGGATAGATTCGGCCATATTTATGCACCCAACTATCTGGAAAGCCAGCGGCCACGTGGATGGTTTCAGCGACCCGATGATCGATAACAAAGATTCAAAGAAGCGATACAGGGCTGATCAGTTACTGGAGGATAAAATTGAACGGTACACAAAAGACGGCAAAACCGATAAGGCTGAATTGTTGCAGGAAGAATTGGATGAAGCATTAAAAAAAGAAGACCTCACGCGGTTAAAAGAACTAATTGTAGATCACGAAATTGCCGACCCCATCAGCGGCACCCGCAACTGGACAGATGTCCGCCAGTTTAACCTGATGTTCAGTACCCAAATGGGCGCTGTGGCCGATGATACCGATGTGGTTTACCTGCGCCCGGAAACTGCGCAGGGGATATTTGTAAACTATTTGAACGTGCAAAAATCAGGCAGGATGAAAATTCCTTTCGGAATAGCGCAAATTGGTAAGGCCTTCCGTAACGAGGTAATTGCCCGCCAGTTCATCATCCGCATGCGCGAATTTGAACAAATGGAGATGCAGTATTTTGTACGCCCCGGCACGCAAAAGGACTGGTTTGATAAATGGAAAAAGACACGTTTGCAATGGCATCTGGCCTTAGGAACATCACCTGATAAATACCGTTATCATGAGCACACCAAACTGGCCCACTATGCCGATGCAGCTTATGATATTGAATTTGATTTCCCATTCGGTTTTAAAGAAGTAGAAGGTATCCACAGCCGCACCGATTTCGATTTAAGCCAGCACCAGAAGTTTTCGGGTAAAAAGATGCAGTATTTTGATCCTGAGATCGACCCAGCTACTGACAAGCCTTATGGTAACTATATCCCTTATGTAATTGAAACTTCGATAGGTTTGGACAGGATGTTTTTACTGACGATGATCAATGCCTACGAAGAAGAAGACCTTAGCACGGAAGAAAAACAGGATAGCCGCACCGTTTTAAGGCTGCACCCATGCCTGGCACCTGTAAAAGCTGCTATTTTTCCATTAATAAAAAAAGACGGCCTGCCCGAAAAAGCACGCGAAATAATGGACAGGCTGAAAATAGATTTTAACCTGCAATACGAAGAAAAAGACGCCATAGGCAAACGCTATCGCCGCCAGGATGCCATCGGTACGCCGTTTTGTATCACAGTTGACCATCAAACATTGGAAGACAACACCGTGACCATCCGCCATCGTGATACCATGCAACAGGAGCGGGTAAATGCAGATGATTTGGAAAAGATAATTGGGGATAGGGTGAGCTGGAAGAATTTGTTGTAGTAACTTGTCTGAACCACTGATTAAACTGATTTACCTGACTACACTGATTTTTTTGAAAATGAAAATCAAAGCAATCATAAAAATCAGCTTAATCAACGGTTCAGACAATATGCCATACGTCTAAAAATTTTGCCTCCCGGCAAATTATGCAGAAAAAAAACAGGATTCGTTTGTAATATTGTTCAACCATTATTAATCCTGTTAAAAATGAAAAAGATCATTTTCACAATTTCGCTGCTGTCAGCGTTAACGCTTACATCCGCTTACGCTCAAAACACGTCTTACCATATCACCAATACCTTCCATATCCCAAGCGCAGGCGGTTATGACTATACTACGGTTGATTCGTTGTCCGATAACTTATACCTGTCGCACGGCACGCAGGTTAATGTTGTAAACAAAACCACCGGAGATTCCATAGGCGTCATTAAAACTGATAAAGATGTTCACGGTATTGCGCTTGTTCATGATCTTGGTAAAGGCTATATTTCAAATGGCGGCGCAAACAGCGCGTTGGTTTTCGACCTGAAAACCAATAAAGTACTTGGCCATGTGCCAACAGGTGCGTTTGCCGATGGGATTTTTTACGATACCTTCTCTAAAAAAGTAATCACCTGCAATGGGAGGGGAAAGAATATGACGGTTATTGATCCGGCGACTGATCAGGCCGTTGCTACCATACAGTTAACAGGCTGGCCGGAAACCGCAGTGAGCGATGGCAAAGGGAGGATATATGTAAACAATGCCGAAAAAAGCGAGATAGATGTTATTGACGCGACTACTTATAAAATATTAAACACATGGCCACTTGCGCCGGGAAAAGGGCCATCCGGTTTAGCGATAGACAGGGCCAGTATGCGATTGTTTGCTGGCTGCGATGGCAATTTGCTGGTAGTAATGGATGCCACCAACGGGAAAATTGTTACCACACTGCCCATTGACGATGAATGTGATGCAGTTGGTTTTGATGTAAAGCTTAAAACCGTTTATTCATCCAACGGCGAAGGCACTTTAACTATAATAAAAGAGACACCATCAGATCAGTTTATAATAGCCCAGGTGCTGAAAACCGAAAAAGGCGCACGCACACAGGCTGTAGACCAGCTTACCCACAAAGTTTATTTGCCAACGGCTGATTTCAAACCAAAAGATCCAAAATCTTTCAGGCCGGCTGCGATACCGGGGACATTTAGGGTGTTGGTGGTAAGTGAGTAAATATCTGAACCATTGATTAAGCTGATTTTATTGATTTCACAGATTGTCTCGTATCAAAAAATCAATGTAATAAAGTAAATCAGCTTAATCAGTGGTTCCGACAAAATATTTTACTACTTTAATGCCGTGGAAAGTTACGAAAACAAAATCGGCATAAAATCATGGGCTGAGGAAGATCGCCCGCGTGAAAAGCTGGCCGGCCAGGGCAGGCGTGCATTGACGGATGCTGAACTGATTGCCATCCTCATTGGTTCCGGCAGCCGCAACGAAACAGCGGTTGAATTGAGCAAACGCATCCTGCACCATTACGATAACGACCTTAACAAACTTGGCAAAGCATCCATTATCGAACTTTCCAACTTTAAAGGCATCGGCGAAGCCAAAGCAATTTCTATCATTTCGGCGCTCGAGATAGGCCGCAGGCGAAATGAAACGGAAAGCAAAGCACCGGAAAGAATTGGTTTCAGCAAGGATGCTTACCACATCATGCGCCGCCACCTGGTCGATCTTAACCATGAAGAATTTTGGATACTATTAACCGGCAGATCTAACAAGGTATTAGGAAAAGAACTGGTTAGCAAAGGCGGCTTTTCGGAAACTTTGATCGATATCAAAATTATTTTCAGCTCGGCCCTGCAATACAAGGCCAATGCGATTTTCCTAATACATAACCATCCATCAGGTAACTTAAAACCAAGCCAGCAGGATATTAACCTCACCAAAAGAATAGTAGAAGCAGGCAAAATATTGGATATCATAATTTCAGACCACCTGATCATCACCGATAACGGCTATTACAGTTTTGCTGATGAAGGGCTTTTTTGAGGCGGCGAAAGGTAAAAGGCGAAAGGTAAAAGGTCTTTTGAAGTACGGGTTAAACCATTTTTTCTTTTGCCTTTAACCTTTAACCTTTCTCCTTTCACCTTATTTGAATAATGGAAACAACCCCATAACTTTACTGTTGTAGTTTAACAATTAAATAAAATAGCCATGATAACCCCGGATAACCAAATACCATTAGACGATTCAGACAGCTCAGAAGCTGATGATCAGCAAAGCCAGCAGGACATTCATTCAAACGGATTGGATGATGCCCCCGAACCAGGCGATACAGTAGATTACGCTGATCCTGATAAATTAAAGCGGGCTTATGATGCTTCGGAATCATCGTACACGTTGGATTTAGGTGAGGATGAGAAGCCTGCTAAGGACGAATAATTTAGGTAAAAGGTTAAAGGCGAAAGGTAAAGGGTTTAAATATCAACCACACATAAACCTTTCGCCTTTTACCTTTCGCCTTTTACCTCATTTTAAAGCCTTTTGCCTTTCGCCTTTCACCTCCAAATCCTATCTTTGCCGATTATCATCGCGCTATAATGAAGATATCCTATAATTGGCTTAAAGAATTTATTGATACGAACAAAACCCCGGAAGAAATTTCGAAAATATTGACCGGTACAGGTTTGGAAGTGGAGAGCATGGAAAAGGTGCAGCCCATTCCTGGCGGGCTTGAAGGCCTGGTAGTGGGTTATGTAAGGGAATGCCACCAGCACCCCAATGCCGACCGGCTGCGTGTTACCAAAGTTGATATAGGCGCCGGCGAAGAACTGCAAATTGTTTGCGGCGCACATAATGTAGCGTCAGGGCAAAGGGTAGTTGTTGCACCCGTTGGTACAACGATATATCCAACCATAGGTGAGCCGTTTAAGATCAACAAATCAAAAATACGCGGTGAAGTATCCGAAGGCATGATATGCGCCGAGGATGAAGTAGGTTTGGGTTCCGATCATTCGGGCATCATCGAGCTTGATTATAAAGCTGTAGTTGGATCGCTGGCTAAAGATTATTTTAAATTAGGTGATGATTACCAGTATGAGATAGGCTTAACGCCCAACCGGGCTGATGCTGCTTCGCATTTGGGTACCGCACGTGATGTTGCTGCATTTTTAAAAATAGCAATCCGTAAGCCGGATGTTTCACAGTTTAAGGTTGACAATCATGATCTTACTATAAAAGTTGTTGTTGAAAATGAGCTGGCTTGCCCACGGTACTCTGGTGTAACTATTTCCGGTGTTGAGGTTAAAGAATCACCACAATGGCTTAAAGATAGGTTGAGCGTTATCGGCATACGTGCTATCAATAACATTGTGGATGCTACCAATTATGTTTTGCATGACCTGGGTCAGCCGCTGCACGCCTTTGATGCAGATGCCGTAAAAGGCGGCACAGTTATCGTAAAAAACTGTCCTGAAGGAACTCCGTTTATAACTTTGGATGGCATAGAGCGCAAACTCTCTGCCGATGACTTGATGATCTGCAATGCCGAAGAACCGATGTGCATTGCGGGCGTTTTTGGCGGTATTGCATCTGGCGTAAAGGCGACCACAAAAAATATATTTCTCGAGAGCGCGTATTTTAACGCGGTTTCAGTACGTAAAACCGCAAAGCGTCACGGTTTAAAAACGGATGCCTCATTTAGGTTCGAGCGCGGAACTGATCCGGATATGACGGTTTTTGCTTTAAAACGCGCCGCCTTGCTGATACAGCAGCTGGCAGGAGGCACTATATCGTCTGAAATATCCGATCATTACCCAACACCTGTCAAACCGTTTGATGTAAACGTAAGCTATAAAAATATCGACAGGCTGATAGGTAAAGCAATCCCGCATGATGAAATAAAAGGCATAATAAATGCCCTTGACATCAAGGTGGTTAACGAAACGGCTGAAGCCCTTTCACTAAAAGTACCGCCATACCGCGTTGATGTTACCCGTGATGTGGATGTTATTGAGGAAATACTGCGAATTTACGGCTATAATAATATTGAGATACCCACACAGATAAGGGCCTCATTAAACAATTCGGTAAGGCCGGAGAAAGATTCGGTACAAGGCCTTTTATCCGATTTGCTTACGGCAAACGGGTTTAACGAGATCATGTCAAACTCGTTAACAAAATCAGCTTATTCATCAAACCTTGATAAAGCGGTTAAAATATTAAATCCATTGAGCAATGATTTGGACGTGATGCGCCAAACGATGCTATATTCGGGTTTGGAAGCCATCGCTTACAACCAAAACCGCAAGAATGCCGATTTGAAGCTGTATGAGTTTGGTAAGATTTATTCGGTTGAGGAGGGAAAATATGATGAAAACCAAAGGTTTGCCATTTTTATAACCG
>Ga0207013_1010_pt1 | contig 53407 bp, 56 predicted proteins | sample Alteio_BWMinCont_55_FD_153501 | JGI IMG/M metagenome (GOLD analysis project Ga0207013, IMG submission 153501) | Enriched cells from forest soil in Barre Woods Harvard Forest LTER site, Petersham, Massachusetts, United States -... | ecosystem: Environmental > Terrestrial > Soil > Temperate forest >...
CTTGGCGCTCTCTATGAAATCCACATTATTAAGTAAATATTGTCTTTCGTTTGGAGCATAGTCTTCAAAAAGCATTTCTTTGAGAGATCGATCCGATTCCTTAAGATCAAGGGAGGAGTGTTTAGCGGGACGGAGAGTTCCTTCTCCATTCAAGGCTAAAGCCACTTTTAAAAGCATGGTCCTCCAATGATCTGTCTTGCCTTCGATCTGGGCCCGTTGATTTGAAATAAACGTCTTCAGGGCCGGAGATCGTCTCATAAGGTTGAGAGCAGCTTCTCTATAAGAGGTATCTTCAAAGCTTGCCCGGATATGATTGAGTGTTTTTTGACTGTCTTTGGAATAAACCGAGATCTTTCCAGTGAGAAGGTCTGTTAGGTTTTTCATGTCTTGAGAAGCCATCGGATTTGTGGGTGGCGGTTCAACCTCTCTTATGGCTCTCGCAGGGTGAATGGGAATTAGAACAAGAAAAAGACTCCCCTCCCCATATTTTTCATTGTGATAAAGAAGTCCAATCTTATTGTGATCCAAAAATTCCGATTGAAATTCCTCTTTAAAAAATTGAGGGTTCTTAAAAATGCCCGCAGACAAAGTAAAAAATAATTCTGAACCCCTTTTTGTTTTGGAGGCAGAACGAAAGAGTTCAAGGCCCTCTAAGACTTCCGGCGCTATATCTTCGGGCCCGAGATTGGCGGCTTTGACAATAGAATTTTTGATGGCTGAAACTTCGTTAAGTTCGATGTATGGGGGTTTTAACCCAACCATAACGGGCACATTCTCCCTGTCTATGACGACCATTGGATTTTCTAGTGTCTGGGGAATTTTTCCTTCAGGACCTATGAGGTAATAAGTTTTAGCAAAAAAATCGTCCATCGAAATATGAGGGACGATATTGAGATCACTGAGGCTACGTGCTTTAAAGGTCAATACGGAGTTAGCTTCTTGGCCAACGAGAACCGTTCGGAAAGTAATTGGATTATCAGGTTGGGGTTTGAGTTGCTGAATGAATTTTTCTATACTTTTGGCTGTACCTGAAAAGACAAGGTTGGCCGCAATGACTGGGCTTGGTTTACCTTCGATGTCCAGCAGCACAGCTTGTTGGGTACTCAACTCCTGAATCATTTTGATGCCAAAACTAGAGGCGATGCCCTGAAGATTAACCCATCTTTTTAAAGTTTCGTCTCCTTTGAAATACATGCCTAAAGAAAGAACCACGGGGTCTGTCGGCAATTGTGCTGAAAGGATTTGAACAATTTGATCGTTTGAAAGGCTGGTGGAAGAATGCCATCGGGTCAAGTATGCCCTTGTAACAACACCCATAAGCAGTTTTCGGCACGGCGAAGGGTCCATCGCTCCCGCTTGGGCACAAAGAATTGACAAAATAAAAAAAACAAAAAAGCGCTTATTCACCGGATATCCGTCATCTGCAAACTCTATTTGCAAAACTTCTGGAAGGTTGCAAATCTTGTGCAAGTGAGCCCAATAAAATATGCTTAAAAAGACGAATCCCATGGGTCAAGAAGTCCCAGCGGCGTATTCTTTCTAAGCAACTACTAATACCAAGCCCAAGCTGTTAAACACACCGCTGAGAAGATTTGCTCTATTTAGACGAAGTTTAAGCTTCTTATTTGTAAAGGCTTGAACGGTCGCAAAAAATAAAACCGAAATGGCAGCATTTGCCAAAGTTGCAAATCCAATTAACACCTTCTGTAAAATAAACTTGTTGATAACAGGTCCAGAGGCCATCAAAATAACTGATGCAAGACCGAAGAGTGACCCCATATACCAACTTTAAGTGTGTTTAAATGAAGTTGACGCAGAGAAGGTCAAAATAGTTTGCAGGAGAAAAAAATTCTGCTCTTTAGCTTGCAAAAACACTGATCATTTTATGCAGGGTTTCTGAGCCGAGTTAGCGAGCTTCAACACTTTGGCGGATCACCACCATGACTTGCGGGCTGCGGCGTCCTGCAATCGTCATAAAGGGTGCATAATTAATCTGAGTATGTGGTCGTGGGTTTTTTAGGAATTACTCCCCCAAAAGTATGTTCCATTTGATGATGAGAGCGGCATAGTGTGATCAAGTTCTCAAGAGTATTCGGCCCTCCCTTGTGGACGGGGATGAGATGATGGATATCAGTCCAACGAGAGTCTTCGCAGCCTTCAATCCTGCACCTTCCCTTATCTCTGAAGTTTACTTGATGTTTGAGCTGAGCTGAAGCCGGAGTGCGAACGACAACTCGAGTGCGAGAAAAAGCTTGGCGTGGTGCCAAGTTTTTTGGTGCAACGTGACTTTGTGCCCTCGTCTCGTCAGGCCTATCTTCTTTAGCTATAGGTAGAGTTCTCTCATGAGATTTTTCTTTATTTTCTGCTTGGATTTGATCTTTTATACTCTTACGTAAACACCGAGAGGCCTTAACCACAGGGTCCTTTCGCTCAATATAAACCTTAGCCATGGCTTTAAGGGTTTCATCCCAGCTTGCAGCGCGTCCAAGGGATTGACTTAAAAGGTCTTGAACTCTGGAAACAAGCCTCTCAGTGTCGGTCCCAAGGGCTGCTTTTAATTCCAAAATATTCTCAGAGATAAAACGAGTCCCCTCTTGGATAAGGGTTTTGGGATTCTCTTTAGCTACAGCTCTTTCTAAACCACGTTGAGTTAGAGTCTTAGCTTTTTTAATCCACTCTTCGGTATTAGTCTTTGTGACCACAGCACTTAAGCGTCTGGCTTGGGAGAGTGAAATTTCCCTTTCACGAAGGGCTTGCTGCAAACGGTCAATCTTAGATGCCTTTCTTGAAACGAGAATAAAATTATAGGCCCTATTTTCTGAAAGCTTTAAGCCATGGACGGCATATTGAAAAAGGCTCTTAAATCCCATGTAACGATAAATCTTGTGATGATCGATTTTTTGTAAAACTTCGATCATAAGATATTCATTGCGCCTAAGCTCCCTAGCAATGCGCAAAGCTTCTTTGTGAAGTATTGAAATCTGACTTATATTTTCCCGATTCAAGGTCGACACTTGGTTTTGCATCCTTAAAATAACCTCCACTTAAAAAAATTCACCGTAAGGTGAACGATTCAAATTTCTGAAAGGACACTATCACGACTTTTTGAACTCTCTTAAAAGCACCCAGACATTCGACACGAAGAGAAATTTTAAATTTTGAAAAAACGAGGTCGTTAGAAAGAATGGTGACCTCTCACGAAACCAAGGGCAACCAGAGCGGTATTTTAAAATGCATCTGAGATTTTTTTCAAAACCAGTGCGAAATTATAAATTCTTAAATTGCATTTTTGGGGGGTGACCGAACACCGATGAAAAGGGATGGATCTTTGAGTCTCACCCAAGATTCTTTTGAAATGGTCGATGAAAAAGGATATGTGGGAAGGTTTAAAAGGGTGACCGAAGCCGTTATTCAAAGCTTGAAAAAAACATCTTCCGACCAAACGACCCCTCCACCATCTCCGTCAGAGGCTAAACCCAATCAAAATAATAAAGATTGAAGGTAATACACGGTCTGGTGCCGTAAGAGCCCTCTTTTGCTTATGGCCGGGCATACATTCTGCTTATTTTAATCATGTAGACCTGCTGATAATTTATTTAAGGTTTAAAAATGACAAAGTTTGCTGTTCTCTTATTCTTTTTTTCCACCATAGCTCTGGCTAAGCCCTCTGCCGAGGAATTTGATTTTCGATATCGAAATTTTAAGTCCGAAGAATTTAAATTCAAAAACCACAGCGATACCTTCCAGGTGAGAGAGCCCGGTAAGAATGTTTTTTCTGGGCCAAGGGCACTGCTCGTCGATCAAGGCCAGGGTTTGGAAATCCTTGAGGGGAATGTGAAGCTGGGTCCTGTTGGGGTTGAACCCACTTTGATTGTTATGCCGGAAGGCACTCAACCTGTGGAGATTTATTTTTCTCAAATACGGCGGTATACTCATATACCCGTGGACAAAATGGGCTACTATGACGTTTTACCTCTTCCTTTGAATTGGAAATCCTTGCCCAAAGATATGAAATTTTATCTTGGAGCAACGGTTTATGATTCCGGCAGTCACCAGATCGCACAGTTCAGAGAATACAATAATGGCGGGGCGGTGATACTTAATGCCTTAGGTACTCCACCCGACAAAATATGGGATATAACTAGCATCATCGCGCTAGCCGATCCCGCCCACCTCTGGCTTGTTTCTAGGGAAAATCAAAACTTTAAAGTTAGCGATCCAGTGAAGTACGGGAGAAAAAAAGGCATCATTTGGGGCACCTTTGAAAATGGCGGGGCCGTTATTCAGATTGGACGAAAACGAATCGTAGTGATCTCAGCTTCTGAAGTAGAGAAAATAAAGCCAAGAGAGTTAACAAGCGAGGAACGTTGTGGGAAGATCCTTTTAACGCCTTTCAGAATGCAAGACTAGCCTCAAAGCGACTCTCTTGCAAAGCGCTCATAACCTCTGCGCATCGAGCCGCAATAGCCTTCACTTCGACGCCTTCGGTGAGTGCATGAGAATTTGACGCCAAGGCTAATAAGCCCAATAATAAAAATGAAAAAATCTGAATATGCATTTACTACCTAAACTGAATCATGAATTTAAATTAATACCGCTATTGACGCCTTTTGTCAATCCGAGAGAAGGACTGGCTTATGAGTTGGAACGATGGCGATTATGCCGCGTCGGTTTGGATGCTCAGAAGAGGTTTGGATGATGGATCTAATTTCTACCCCGATGCCTTTTTATACATTCGGTCTTCAAAGGCTGCTAAAGCGGCCTTGGCGCCTTCGCCCATAGCGATAATAATTTGTTTGTAGGGAGTAGTGGTGACATCGCCTGCTGCGTACACTCCGGGTTGGTTTGTGCGGCCTTTTTCGTCTACTATGATCTCTCCAAAGGGCGAAAGCTCTAAGAAGTTTTTTACGAAACCCGTGTTGGGCAGAAGGCCTATTTGCACAAAAATTCCGTCGAGATCGATTTTATGTAAATTATCATCCCGCCTATCTTGATATTCAATAGCCGTTACCTTTTGGCCGTTGCCGATAACTCGAGTGATTTTAGCTTGGAGCACTACTGAGATATTAGAAAGTGAATTAAGTTTATCTACTAAGACTCGATCGGCTTTTAATTTATCTTGGAATTCAAATAAGATGACCTCTCCAACAATGCCTGCCAAATCAATCGCTGCTTCTACCCCTGAATTACCTCCGCCCACGACCACCACCTTCTTTCCTTTATAAAAAGGTCCATCACAATGGGGACAATAAGCTACCCCCCTGCCCAGATATTCCTTTTCACCTTCGACCTGAAGCTCTCTCCATTTGGCGCCGCTGGTTATAATAATATTCTCGGCAGATAAAAATTCTCCTCCTTCCAGGAGAATTTTCTTCTTATCCCCTTTCTCAAGTTTTTTCACCCTTCGTTGTTCGATAACCGTGACCGGGTATGCTTGGAGATGTTGTCGAAGCTGGTTTGAGAGTTGGGGGCCTTCAGTGTAGGGTACCGAAATAAGATTTTCAATTCCCCTCGTGTCTTGAACTTGACCTCCAATGCGCTCAGCCAATATAGCGGTTTTTAAACCCTTTCGAACGCTATAGATTGCGGCTGAAACTCCAGCGGGCCCTCCGCCTATGACGGCGACGTCAAAGGTTCCAAGATCTTGGGTGACGTTCTTCGACAAATCTTTATTTGTACCGAAGGTGCCCTCAAGTTTTTCGATCAGATCTAGGAGATGAGTTTTGCCTGAATGGATGAGTTTTCCGTTCACAACTACGCTAGGTACCCCTTGTATTCCGAGCAGATTTATCTCGTCTTGGACGTATCCCCCATCAATCATTTCGTGCTGAAAATCAGAGTGCAATAAACTCATCTGATTTAAAGCTTGAACGACATCGGGGCAATTCTCGCATGAAAGGGAAATATATGTTTTAATTCGAATGGGTCCTTTTAAACTTTTTATTCTTGATATGAGATTTTGATCAGGAAATTTGCCTTTGCCGTCTACATTCAAAATCGCGATAACTAAAGAGGTGAATTCGTGGCCACCGGGAATGCCTTTAAAGCGTATGCCTTTGGGTTGACCATTCAATAAAATTTCAAATTGTGGAATGGTTTCTTCTTTACTGGAGCTTTGAATCTTAATTTTCGGACTACTGCTGGCCACATCTTGGAGCATCTCAATGAGCTCCGATTGATTGGTGTGTTTTGTTTCTGCATAGAGGAGCGTGATCTCGCCCTCCAGTTTAGAGAAATGGATTTTCAATTGATGAATTAAAGAGCTATCTAACATTTTTTTCTTCCCTATGGGTCAAGGCTCCCATAGAAATTGGGAGCCTTGTTTTTTGTAATTAGATCTTGCCAACCAAATCGAGGCCGGGTTTCAAAGTTTTTTCACCTGGTCGCCATTTGGCCGGGCATACTTCATTGGGATGTGCCGCAATAAATTGAGCGGCTTGAGTCTTGCGTAAGAGTTCGTCAGCATTTCTACCAATTCCATTATCGTTAACCTCGGCGAGTTTGATTAGGCCCTCGGGGTCTATTAAGAAGGTACCTCGGTACGCGAGCCCCGCGTCTTCAATATGAACGCCAAAAGCTCTTGAGAGATGCCCCGTGGGGTCGGCGAGCATGGGGAATTTAATTTTCTTTATAGTCTCTGAGGCGTCATGCCACGCCTTGTGAGTGAAGTGTGTGTCGGTGCTGACAGAATAAACTTCAACTCCCATTTTTTGGAAGGCGTCGTATTTGTCAGCCATATCACCCAATTCAGTGGGACAAACGAAAGTAAAATCTGCCGGATAGAAGAAAAAAATAGACCACTTGCCATTTAAATCTTTTTGAGTGACCGTTTTAAAGCTCTCTTTGTGGTAGGCCTGGGCTTTAAATTCTGGAACCTTGGTGTTAATAAGCGTATTCATTTTGAATCCTCCTAAAAGTTTATCCTTAAAATATAGCGCTCTTGATCTTATTCATGAAATCAATTAAATCTATTTTATAATAGAAGTAATCTATTGGAGGTGCTGTGTTCCAGGGCGTGAGTTACTCTTTAACCCAATTAGAATATGTAATGGCTGTCCATAGGTTGGGCCATTTTGCCAAGGCTGCCGAGGCGTGTCATGTGAGTCAGCCTACCTTAAGTATGCAAATCCAAAAACTTGAGAACGATTTGGGTATCGTTATATTTGATCGTTCAAAAAAACCGATCCTGCTCACAGAAATGGGCAAACGTATTATTGAACAGGCTCAATCTATTTTATTTGAAGCCAAGAAGTTTGAAAGTTTGATTAAGGCTTCGCGGAGCGATAGGGTGGACGGGAAAATTGTCTTAGGAGTGATTCCTACCGTTGCCCCCTATGTTTTACCGCGGTTGCTTCCCGTTTTAGAAAAAGAGAATCCCGAAGTGGAGTTGGAGATTCACGAGCTTCAGACACAAAGGATTATTGACTCCCTTAACAGCGATGAAATCGATGTGGGCCTTCTTGCCACTCCGTTAAAAATAAACCAAATCCATGAGTTTCCCCTTTTTTATGAACCCTTTTCAATTCTCTGCAAAAAAGGCCATCCTTTGGGATTTTTAAAAAAGGTAAAGTACTCCTTACTTAATTTAGAGGATCTTTGGCTTTTGGAGGAGGGCCATTGCTTACGCCATCAGGCGATGGATGTCTGTTCTTTAAGGAAAACAAAAAAGTATAAGCGCCGATATGAATTTGAAAGTGGAAGTTTAGAGACTTTAAAGAGTTTGGTGAATTCATATGGTGGTTACACCCTCCTTCCCTCTTTGGCGACGGAGGTTATTGGTGCAAATAGCCTGCTGGTACCTTTTGAAAGGCCAACGCCTGCCAGAGAAGTGGGTTTGGTTTACCGGCGCGAACATTATAAGAAACATCTTATCGAAGTTTTGGGAGAGGCTATTATTGCTTCGATCCCCCAAGACATTCGCGCTCTTCGGCAAAAAGATTTGGACGTTCTCTCCGTAGAAGAGGGCTAAACTCCGAGGCTATTCAGTTGATTTTGAAGACTGTGCTGAGGTGTCTTCGATCACCAAAGTGATAGGAATAAAGTGTCTATAGGTTTTGATGCGTTCTTCAAAATTCTTCATTTGTCTTCCAGTCTCTGGATCCCACTTCACAGGAGTGGGAATTTTCAGAGTCACCTTTATAGAGGCCGCTCCACCGGTGGTTTCGATGGCGATGTGGGAGTATCTTTCGAGCTTACCTAAGGAACGCCTAATGGAGCCTACAAATCCAAAAAGCGCATGAGGCGGCAAGTAAACGGGTTCAGTGACGTAGATTTCACGTTGCCTCTCAGCAAAAGTCCTTCTCTCGTCTTCAATATCCAAGAAATTCACGTAAGGGGATCTTACATAGGTAATGGGTATATCTTCAAACGTCTTTGGACTGTGAGTCGGCTCTGGGGCCGAATGGGAGATAAGAGCATATAAGCCGCCTATTCTACTACTCACAAACATGGGTTCGACCCAACGCAGCCCCTGAACAGTATTAAAGGCATCCATCAAGAAGCGGTCTCTTATTTTATAAAGATTGCGATTATTCAGTTCAACCATGGTACCACTAAGAACAAAAGAGCACTCTTCGGGGGTAAATTTTTCCGCCGCTAGTCCCAATATTGGTTTTTGAAACAAAAATAGGGTGAAAATGAGCACTAAGGAAACGGTTTTTTTCATAGGAGAGGTAAAAAGCAAGAGATGTGCCTGGAGCCAATGACTTCGAGGTTACGTCTCGGTCTTCGCTTGATTCTGTGTGGATATTTAGGCAAAGGCTTCAGGCAACGGCCATCGGTTTGGGGAGTCAGGGCGGGGGAAACACTGAAAACCCGTGAACAGTTCCTTCCCTTTTCATTCCACACGAAAAATGAAGAATCGTTTAGGTGACGATATAGGGACATAAAAAGTCCAACGTCCATTTGTTTGACGCCGAAGTATAGCCGGCTGGAATTACGGTAAAAACTATGTAGAGGGATGCCAAAGGCGGTAAATATTTGGAAGGTATTGCCATAGAGCTGCCAAAAAATCCCGTTCACACTTTAATCAGTCGGTCGAGTCTTTCTCTCACAAAATGAATGTGTTCCCTTAAGCCATAGATTTGGTCTGAAAAATCTAATGGGACTTTCATGCGGTTCACACGTTCTTCGATACCATCAAGTTGGTGTAAGTAATTGTTATAGCTTTCTCGGCTTAATTGATCAGTAATATGGGATTCTAAAAGCTTTAGTTCTCCGTAACGACGGTAAAAGCGGGATTTAAGCCGCCAATCCAGAATTTTAGGAATGAGCTTAAATACCGGAATAATAATGGCCATAGCGGGAATAACGAGGAGAATAAATCTTTCGACCATTGTTGCGAGCCAAAATGGCAAGTACCGCTGCCAAAATGGAACGCCCGTTTTGTAAAAAGCTTTAGCCTCATCGGTTAAGGGAAATATAGAATCTTTATCAATAGGAAATTCATTTTTCTTCTCTAAGAGACCGGGGTCGCTATGAACCTCCGCGGCCGCCTTTAAGAGTAAGTACATTAATGCCGAGTGGAGAGAGTCTTTAACTAAGAGAGTAGCCGTTGGAGAAATCAGATCGACGTCGTGGGCGGGTATATCGTCCTTTAAGTCTAGAACTCCCCGCGGTAGTATCAAATGATGAAGGTAGGGGAGCTTTCGCGCAATGGCTTCTGCTTGATCAAGGGTCACGAGATGGATATTTTTGCTCTTTGCTAACGCCAAAATAACGGGATCGTCTGGAGTCGCCATAAATAAAGCGACATCAATATCCCCTCGCTGAAGAGCTTCGGCTCCTACCGAAGGCGAAAAATCCACGAAACTTGTATTGGTTTCGTCGATGCCGCTCTCTTTGAGTATTCTCTTACCCATGGTGTGGGTCCCACCACCCTTTTCACCCATAGAGATTTTTTTCCCTTTAAGTTGGGATAGTCTTCGAAGATCTGTATTGCCCTTATAAAAAATCCAGATGGGTTCATAGTAGAGACTTCCAAGAGAACTGACGTCGGGTTGTTTTTCCGTTGTTCCAAGACCATCTTCAACAAATGCGACATCGACATCTGAATGGGGGTCCTGAAGGTTCCGTAGATTTTCCCACGCTCCTTTTGAAGGTCGAATTTCTAGATCCACCCCATCCTCTTTAATTATATCTTTATAGAGTTTGGCATAATTTTGGTAGTCCCCCTCGCCGTCGCCGGTAGAGATAACAAGATGTCTTTTGGGGGCTGGAGCGACGTATTTATAAATTACAAAAATCGCAACAACAACGATGAGAATCGCAGGTAAACTTGCAATCAAAATATCTATAAAGGAGCGCTCTGTGGCTTCTGGCAGCAAGTGTTCTTTTTGATTCATTAGAAGTTATTTTTCCTTTTTTGTTGAATGTGTGGCCTTTAATTTGACGGATTGAGGTTGCCTAGGAGGAGTGTCTGCATCATTTGAGTTGTCACCATCAGATATGGGATCATCTACATCACCATCTGAGGGCTGTGCGTCCGAGTCGTCGAGTTTTTGTTCCTTCTTTGGATAACGATCAAAATCTGAAAGGGGCTGGTGATAGAGAATACCGGGGTAGTTTGCCATCACGTTTTCACGAAAGTCTTTCGTTGCGTAGTCGGAATCAAACTGCAGGTTTGGACAGAAATCATTCAAAGCTGCAGAATCGATTTTAGAGAGTCTCTCTGCCGTAAGCCAAAGTTTAGCCAAAACAGCAGAGGCTTCCCCCATTCTTTTCTCAGCGGATTCGACGACCGTTATGGGATGGTCTATGCCTGGGACTTTGATCTTAGTTACTAGGAATTTGTCTAGAGTTATGCTGTGCACATTCACCCCTTTGGGAGCTCCGGGTTTTTTAGGTCCACATTCCACAAGGGGTAAATCAAGCTGCTTATAATCTGGGTCAGCCAGCCGAGCTGCCGAAAATGCAGGAAGAAGAACTTTGATAAGAGGGTATCCGTCGGCTACGAGTTTAAAAATAGTTGGAATGATGTCTCTTTCCGCTAAGTCGTTGGGAGATATGTCACGAAGGTAGGTTTTTGCATATATATCGACTGTGGGTTCGGTCGTAAAAGGCGCCCATAATTTTGTTCTATCGTCTTGACGGGTTTTGGGTTTTCCAAGTTTTGGTCTCCCCGTTTTTGTTTTGGGTACATCATTCTGGCCAGAGTTGGGGTATTTCGCAAATCTTTCCAGTATGGCTTCTTCATAAGAAGAGTGAATTTTAAGGGTCGTGGGGCCTGACCCCTGACCGTCGTAATTGAGGGTCGCATGAAAGGGTTGACCCATATCGCCAACATAGTGTCCCATTGTACCGAGGATGGTCAGTGCATTTTCGAATTTGGTTTGGTCATGGGTTTTAACGGCCTCACCCAAGAGGGCTGAACCGGTATTTAAAAGATCATAGATTCGCCAGGGAGCCGTCCCATGCTGAATAACGTCACGGCTGGGGAGTCCCGAGGGAGTTTTACAGGGATCGATAGCGGCAATTTCTTTGGCGTTGGCCTTGGCACGCTCTTCGTAATCTTGAAGGTCATCCCTGTCGAAATTAACCCCTGATTTTAAATCGAGAATATTTTTGGAGTAAGCATCGGCTTCCCAATAATGAAGAGAATGTTCGTCCTTATCCAGAGTCTTTTTTAATTTTAAATCTTCATAGGTAAAAACTCCTAATTTTCCTTCGGCGAGTTCCTTTTCTTTAAGTTGGGCGAGAAGTTGCGGGTTAGAGGGATTGGTTCCCAGTGCTTCTACAAACTCGTCAGAAAGGATCCGACTTCCGGCCTTCTTTTTTACTTCGTTATCTAAAATCTCTTTTACCTTTTTTAAAAGGTAACTATTGGTCGGATCTTTGGGGAGTTCCTCTACGACGGTATAAACCTTTAAGGCAAAAGAATCTTGGCTAGACATTTTCCAATCGAGATCGGGTGTTACGGCCAGTCGAACCATTCGATCTCTGTTTTTTGCAAAACATGCACCAAGTGGGTCATCTTTGATCAAGCTTATAGCTTCAGAATTAATTTGCTCATGGCCGTAGGCTCCCCAGGCAAGTGATCTTTGCGAATAGAGTGATAAACAGATCGTCAGAGCCACAGCTATTTTCATATTATTACCTCTCACGTGAAACTTTATTTAATCATTCATTGGGGTGAACGTGAACTCGCCTTTCGTCTGGATTAAAAAATTTTTGAGTGACCCTGTGAGCTAGGCCTCTAAATTGGAAGTGGTTTTGCCGAACAAAGGAGTCATGAGGGTTTTATCTTTATTGTTCATCTTTCTTTGGTCGAGTTATGGCATTTCTCAGCAGGCGACCATTCTAATAAAACAGATTGACGTTGAAGGGAGACGGGCCGTTGCCGAGACGACGGGGGATTTCTCTAAGCTCCATGTAGGATCTGAACTTATTGCCGTGATCGACGGAAAAGATTGTTTCTTTTCAGTGACGTCAATTTCTGGAACATTACTTCAGTTAGAAGGACTCCGCTGCATCTATATAAGTGACTTAAAAGTGGGTCAAGCTTTGGAGCCCTCACTCTTTGAAGAAAGCCCCAAGTCAGAGGCCCCGCCGATCGAGTCTTTAAAAGACCACTCAGAGAGGGTGGTTCGACTTGCGCTCGTTCCTTATTACGGTCTTGGTACGAGCATGGGGAGTGGAGCTCTTGAGTACAATCAAGCGGGGCAGCCGACGACCTATGGTGGAGGAACAATTTCCACGAATACGGCCCCCGGGGCAGCCATAGAAATTTATGAATCACCTAAAAATGGGTTTGGTTGGTCTACGGGTGTATCTTATGAGTTTAAAAGGAGCGTGAGCGGACTAAATGCTTACGCCAATGGTAGCTTTATTGGTGGCTCATTTATGAATCCGGAACCCACCCTTTCGCTTCTTGCCATTTACGCTAATTTAATTTATCGACTGGAAGATTTTTATTTTCCTTTTGGTATCAATTTCTCTTTTCCCTCTTTTCAGGGAGGTGGGAATGCCTTTGGCAACACAACTCTTACAGGTGACGTTGGTCTGCAGATCGGCGCTGGTTATATCCTCAGCTCTAATATCGCTCTGGAATTTTGGATCGAAGACCTCTATCTAGACGGGTCAACGACCACCGGGGCGGGAACTATTAATTATAATGGATTGTCATTTATAGATCCCCTGGTGCGTTTTCGTTTTAGCTTTTAGAAAAATTATTTTGTAGCTTAGCTCCCAACAAATTGTAATATCCCTCAAATGCGCACCTGGTTTGCCCTAGGCATGGTTATACTCAGTTTTTTCCCCCGCAGCTCATCGGCGCAGAGCCAATCGTGTTCGGAGATGGAAACCTACGACCCAAGTATGTCGATGTGTATGCCTAGAGCGATGGACGCAATGCCCATGTCTATGCTGATGTTAAGTGGAAATGGATTTCTCGTCGGAAGCGCGGAAACGGGCAATCGGGCAAGAAACACATTTTATTCCCCCAATATGTTTATGGTGGATATTGGCACCTCTCTCGGAAATTCAAACTATTTGAACTTAGATTATATGGGAACTCTTGAAAGATGGACGGTGCCCGATGCCGGTTACCCAGAACTACTGCAAATTGGCGAAGAAAATAATCAGGGGGTTAGCTATATAGACGCTCAACACCCCCACAGCTCGCCCATTATGGGTCTAACGCTAAGTGATACTATAAATCTTGGAGGCGGTAAAAATAATCTGAAAATTTTTGCTGCTCCTCGGGGGGAAGCCACCGACGGACCTGTTGCCTTTATGCACCGGCCGACGGGAATGGTCAACCCGGTGGCCCCTCTAGGTCATCACGTGGGTCAAGATGTAGGACACATTTCTAGTTCGATTTTGGGAGAGAGCTTAAAACTTTATTCCACGCACCTTGAATTCTCAACTTATCACGGGACCGAACCGAAGCCGCAAAATGTGGATCTTCCATTGGGAAGTCTCAACTCTTATTCCTTTAGGTTGATTGAAGAAATCGATCCGAATTTCTTAGCAATGGTCTCTTATGCCTATGTCTCTAATCCTGAGCCCGATAGTACGGGCCCGCCCTTTGTAAACCGCTACTCCGCGTCTATTTATAATACGTTTCCCCTTTCAAATAGATGGGCCTTTAATAATTCTCTAATCGGAGGAATCATTGCTGGATATGATCAAGCCGCCACCCTGACCTCTTTTACTGAAGAATTCCTTTTTAAAGGAGATCATCCCCGAGTTTGGGGACGGGTGGAGACCCTCCAGAGAACACCCAATGAACTCCAGCTTTTGACGGGTACCGACGGAAATGCGGGGCAATGGGTTACTGCATTGACAGTAGGTTATAGCCACAAAATCGCTATGTGGGAATCAGCAGAACTTGATCTCGGGGCCTCTTTCACCGCGGATCTTCTTCCCCAAGATTATCAGTCCGCTTACGGAGGCAATCCTTTTTCAGCCTTGGCTTTTTTACAGCTTGAGGGTATGAAAATGTTGTCATTAAAGTAATTGAAAAAAACCCGAAGGGTTAGACCTTCGGGTTTTCACATTCATTACTTGATTTCAAAGAGTACCGTAACGCTAGCAGAAACCGTCACCACTCCGGCATTAACCTGAGTAGAGATACTTCCTGAAGGTGCCGCTGCAGCAAACGCCCTTTCATTTGCGGCAAATCGTCTGACGGGAGCCTCGGCGCTTTGAGAAATGCCTAGGACCCTTCCGACGGTTAATCCAAAGGGCTTAAGAGAGGCCTGAGCATTTTCTTGTGCATTCATTGAAGCTTGAGCTAAAGCGGCCGCTTTGGCAGCCTGAGGATTCTGTAGTCCAAAACTCGAATACTGGATGCTCCCCCCTTTTGAAACAATGAGGTCTTCGATCTGACCAACCTTATCGAGGGCCTTTGTTCTGACCACAACGGAGTTTATGGCGAGTCTGCCAATAGGCTTTCGCTGCTGAGTCTCTTTATCGAAAACCGTATCGTCTGTGTCTGTTACTGAGTTTCTGTAGTCGGTCTTTTCTAGGCGGTATTCTAAACCCAAGGCATCGAGAATACTTTTTGAAGCTACAGCATTGGCTTCTCGGGCAGCCACAGAAGTAGGACCTTTCGTAATAACATTAAAATTTATAGTCGCCAGGTCAGAAGCCACTTCCATTTCTGCTCCTCCGACGGCGGTGATCGAGCGGTCACTTATCGCCCATGAATCAGTCTGCGCCCAACTCGAAGCCGCGGTGGCAAAAGTTATAATTGCCACAAATAAAGTTTTATACGTTGCCATTTAAATCCTCCCAAAATAAAAAAAGTTTGAATCACTGGCACCTAAACATGGAACAAATCTGCTGTCAATGGCCGGCTCTATCAAAGTCTAGGAGGGAAATAGAGGACGTAACCGCTTTTTCTTCTGGTCTTTTTTTAGCGCCACTCCCCATAATGGGGAGCAAGGAGGTCTTATGAGCAACAAGAGATTTTGGTGGTCAGTTCTTAGCGTATGGATTGTGATGAACGTTACAAACTATTTCATTCATGAAGTATGGCTGTCGTCACTCTACCAACAAACGGCCCAGTTCTGGCGAAGTGCCGAGGCCATTCAACATTGGGCATGGATGATGTGGGTTGGCTCTCTAGTTTGGTCTTGGGCTTTTGTTTGGATTTACTCTAAGGGAATAAGTACCAGTAATCCCTGGGGGCAAGCTTTTCGTTACGCGTGGGGAATTATTTTGCTTTCTCAAATTCCACAATGGGCGATGACGTGGGTTGTTTCGCCGTACCCTGCTGAACTTGTAATAAAATGGGCATTTGTTGGAGCAATTCAAGCTATGCTCTGCGCCTATGTCATGACTTGGACTTTCAAACCGCAACTGTCTTGGAGTACAAAAACCTCTAACCAATAATGTAGCAGTGAAAACGCCTCTGAGTTAGTTCACCGGTGTCGTCAGAGGCGTTTTCAATCGAACTATTCTTCGGACGCCTGATTCCCGGGAGAGCTCTCCTCGGCCGATGCCGACTCATCAGAGATAATCACGTCGACTCGTCGATTTTCAGCGCGGCCGCTAGAAGTTTTATTTGAAGCTATAGGTTGGGTGTCTCCAAAACCTCTGGCCTTAATTTTATCTTCGTCGACGGTTTTGTTAGAAACGAGGTAATCCTTAACCGCCTCAGCGCGCATCTGCGAGAGTTTAGAATTTCTTTGGGCCGAGCCCGTAGAGTCGGTGTGCCCTTCGACGGTGACGACTTTATCACCGCCGGTGTCTTGCATAAGTTGTTGAACCTTAGCCAGGAGAGGGTAATTATCCGAAGTAATAATAGATCTGTTCGACGGGAAGTTTAATCCCTTGAGTCGAAGTACAATTTTATTCCCCTGCTTATAAACAAGGGCTTCGTCAGTGGTAAAAGTTTTTTGAGCTTTGTCGTACTCTTCTTCAAGTTTCGTGGCTGATTGGAGTTCTTCTTTAGTAGATTGAAGGTGGGCATCAATTTTACTCTTCTCGGCGGCGAGGGCTGCGGCACGAGCTGACTCTTGATCAAGCTTTTGTTCTGCCGCCGCTTCAGCAATTTGGTTTTTTTCAGAGTCTTGGGCCAAGTCCTCAGGGGACTTTTCTTTTTCAATTTTGGCTTTTCTGACCATGGTTAATAATCGGCTGGCCGAGGCGGTCGCGTCCGCAGCAGCCGTATCCACCACCGAAGTGTTATGCAAATTATTGACTATCGTGGCTTCATCGTCATTGACCTTCTTTTCAGCCCAGGTCAAAGTTTGAGGGGTTAATTTCTCAGCCCCTTCTTTAAGAGCAGACATAATGTCATCTCTAGCCTTACTGAGTTTTGCCTTTTTGATGGAGTCAACCTCTATAGAAGCGTAGAGCCCTTCAAGTTGAGCCCGATTTTTCTCTGCACCCGAAAGGTCGTTGGCTTCGAGTTGCTTTCCAACTTCTTTAAGTTGGTCTTCGGCGGTATTAAATTCCTCCGAGAGAAGTTCTGGCGCATGGGCATTGATTGCGTCTTGCCTCTTAGCCATGACCACTTGTAACGACGGAGTGGCTATAGTGACAATGTGGTTGGCCTGATCCAGGTAGGCCTGTGCCACAGCCACTTGATAGAGAATATTTTTTTGATCTTTATTATTACTTCGAGCTTCTTTGGCTTTGTTCAGGTACTGACCGGCTTTATCAAAAGATTCCGGGGCGATCACATCGGCTTGTCGGTCTTTAGCCTGTTTTAACTCATCTTCTATTCTTGTTATTTCTTGTTGGGGATCAGCTGTGGAAGGAAGTTCGGTGACCGATGGAGTTGAACTGCATGCGGCGAGAAGTAAACTACTAATAAATACTAAACGTAATTTCAAACCAGACATCGACAATCTCCTTCATACAAGTTTGCAGCTTTATCGAATCTTGCAAACCGTATTCCATTGCTATGTTTTAAAAAAATTGAAGCGCAAGCGTCCTGGTGAGGTCTAATCAATCTATGACCCGTTAAGACTTAGACGATTAGGTCAAATTGCCTCAGGCAAAAGGAAGCTCTAAAAATTTTCCTTATGAAATTTTGCATTTAAGACGTAGCCCATCGCGCTCTTCCGAAGAAATTCTATTTCTTCGGATTTGAGCGCGCGGACTACTCGTGCGGGAGCCCCCATTACCAAACTGCGAGGCGGGACTTGCATGCCCTTAGTGATAAGGGAGCCGGCGCCCACGATGCATTCTTCCCCTACTTCGGCACCATCGAGGATGGTACTTCCCATGCCCAGAAGGACGCGATCGTGAATTCGGCACCCATGCAAGGTGACGCGATGACCGACGGTCACATCATCTCCGACGAGAGTCGGTGTGCCACCGGGTGTGGTGTGCAACAAGGAGTGGTCTTGAATATTCGTTCTCTTCCCAATTCTTATGGGAAGAATGTCCCCCCGGACAACGACTTGGTACCAGATGCTTGACTCTTCCCCCATTTGTATATCGCCGAGGACATCGGCTGATGGAGCCACAAAGCAGCTTTGGTGAAATTCAGGATGTTTACCTTTAAAACCACAAATCATATCGCTACCAACGAGTTATTTCGTATTTCACGGATTTTGTTGAGGCCCAAGAGCTTTCGAGCCTGATCAGGGGTCGCAATAGGTCTCCCCACTTCTTCGGCAATTCGAACCACGCGGCTCACAAGTTGAGCGTTTGACTTAGCCAGTTCGCCCTTTGCGTAGTAGGCTGTGTCTTCCAAACCCACCCGAATACTTCCACCCATAAGTAAAGAATGAGTCGCAATAGAAAGTTGAAACCTCCCGATTCCCAAACCCGTCCAATGGGTCCCTGTAGGTAAAAGCGAGACCATGTGAACCAAGTTTCTAAAGTCCGCTGAGACTCCCCCATCAATTCCAAGAACTAAGAGGAGTCGAAGTTTTCCTTTAAGAACACCTTTTTTTTGGAGGAGGAAGGCGTTTTCCATCATTCCGATGTCAAAAACATCAATTTCGGGTTCAACACCAAAGTTATAAATCTTTTCCGTAAGCTTTTTGACGTCAGAGGGATCGTTTAAGAAAACCTCGTTGCCGATGTTGAGTGATCCAATATTAAGGGAGCACATTTCCGGAAGGAGTTCTAGACAGTTTCCGCGATAGTCAATGTCCTCTCCGGTTGCCCCTCGTGTTGACACTTCGATTATGGCTTCAGGGACCCTTTTTTGTATTTCATAGATAGCTTCTCGGAAGCGTTCTACTTCATGGTTTTCACTGCCGTCGTCATTTCTGACATGAAGATGGATGACTGAAGCTCCCGCTTCCACGGCTTCGGCTGCAGCAATACCCTGTTGAAAAGGGGTAATGGGAAGATTGGGATTCATATCTCTTGTGGTCCGATTTCCGGTGATGGCGCAACTTATAACGGCTGGTTCTGATGATAATTTAAACATAACTAACTCCCTTGTTGGACGAGTCTCGGATAGAGGGCAATATACGCTTATGAATTGCATTAGTTAATCTTATAAAACTAAAAAATAATTTAAGTTTATCTAATATAACGATAAGATCTCACTTGATCGACAGAGTCAGTTTGAAACGGTTTGGAGGAGTCAGAATATGTCGGTTTTCGAGCAAGTCTATAAGTTTTGGTTGTTGGGGCTTTTGGAAACTTATCAAAGCTTTCAAGAAGCCGCTCGCCATGCTCAGATGACCCAGTCGGCCCTTTCTCAAAACATCTCGGCGTTAGAGTCTGCTTTAGGCAAAACTTTGGTTGTTAGAGGGAGGGGGACGCTTCAGCTGACCCCCGCAGGCCAGGAGCTCCTAGCTCAAATCAGGCCCATTTTGGCGGATCTCCAAAAAATAGAGACTCAAGGAACTTCAATAAAAGAGAAGGGACTTAGAGCTCGTATCAGTATTGGAACCTATGAAAGCGTAGCCATTAATGTTTTGCCTCGGTTACTCAAGAAATTTCGAGTTCTCTATCCAGCCATTAAAATGGATCTCCACACAGCGCGAACGGCCATCCTCTCCAGGATGGTCCGTAAGGGGGAGCTGGATATGGCGCTGACGATTAACGGGGAGCCAGATAAAATGCTTCATGCCACCCACCTTGCCACCGATGAGCTGGGTCTTTACGTCTCCACAGATTACCCGAATTCAAAGACCGCCTTGGAAGCTTGGGAGGAGTGGCCTTTAGCCACAATTTCAGCGGGTCCGGAGGGATGGCCTTCATACTATCTAAGGTTTATAAGTTCTATACCCAGTCGACACAGGGTGGTACTCAGTTCTGATAGCTTTGAAACGATTCGAAGTCTGACTAGTGCTGGCAGTACCGTAGGTTTGCTCCCTGTCCGTGTTGCCGAGCGAAAGCATGATGACCTCTTAAAAATTTGGCCTAAGGATGAAAAGACCGCCAAGCTCAGTCGGCACCACATTTCTTTGATTATCCGACGAAGTGGAAGTGCTGAACTCGCCACACTCTTTAAAAATGAAATTATTGAATGCCTCAATTATTAAGATTTGTAATGGACCATTTTCTCTAAAACCTTGGACCAGGCCTTTCAATTCCGGCACTAAAAAATTGATCCTAAATTGGAATTAGGTTAGTAATATCATTCTTATGGAAATTGAGCCCGTCAATAGCTTCAGGACTACAGTGGCAAGCCCCCCGCCATCACAATGGCCTGTGGACGAGTCTAAACCGTTTTTGTCAAATGAGGATGAGTCTCTTCGCCTTTTTGAAAACGAGGCCCTGGAGAAGTTGACGAAAGTTCATCCACTGACTCCCGTCTGTGTTTTTGTACCGATAATAAGTTATCTCATTTGGCGGGGAGCTTACGGACTCAATTTGTCGCTATTAAAAGCGGCTTCATTTTTTTTATTTGGGTTGGTGTTTTGGACTTTTTTTGAGTACACCCTTCATAGATTTGTTTTTCACTTTGAATCCAAAAATAATAGGTTTTTAAAAAATATTTATTTTTTGTTTCATGGGATTCACCATGCCTATCCCCGCGATTCTCGGCGGCTGGTCATGCCGCCAACAGTGAGTCTACCTCTTTCTTTCTTGGTTTACTTAGGTTGTGCGTGCCTCATGCATCGGTCGGTCGTTCCGGACTTTATGGCAGGGTTTTTATTAGGCTATCTTTTTTATGATATGATCCATTTTGGCATTCATCATGCGAATTTTTCTAATTCCCTTTGGCAATCGGTCAAAAAGCACCACTTTCGTCACCATTATTCTAATAAAGAAAAGGGATTTGGAGTGAGCTCACCCCTTTGGGATTTCGTTTTTAGGTCTTAAATATTAAAGTGGCAGTTGAGAGGGCTCGGACCTTCAGGCTGTTCCCCTATCCATTCTGATAGGCTTCCGACGAGATTATTATTTTTGTCTTGGTTCAATTGAAAATGGAAACGCACGATCTGTGAAGGACTGGTGCGTCCATATTCTGCACCAAGAATTTCTAAAGATTTCCTAATGTCGCCGTTAAATTCAGGGTCCTGGGTGAGATGGTCTGCCGAAAATCCCTGGAGCTTGGTCTGGTATTCGGGTGCTAGATTTGCCCCCTCTGTGACTTCCTTGGACTCCGTGTTAATGCAGAAAAGATTAATCTCATAATGGCAGACAATATTGGCGCGGATAGGGCAGTTTTTTTCAGATGCGTGGGACCAATGGATCTGGCTGAGGGCAACTAAACTTATAATCGCTAAGAATCTCACAGCGGCAATATAACGATTCTAACATGTAGCGTCAAGTAATATTTTTAAAAAATTGACAAAAAAAGACTCCCTTTTGGGGAGTCTTCAAAAATGTGCCAGTCGGGCCTTGTCTTCTTTATCAGTGGTGGGCGAGTTCCTCACCGTAAGACACGGTATTTTCTGTGCAGTAGGCCATAGAAACGGTGTTATCGACCGGTTCCACAGACGCAATTTTGCGTTTCTGGTCGTCTACAGCTACGTGGGTAAAGCTAGGTTTGCAAACCCCGCCGTGGTTAACGTAAATCGAGAACCCTTCGGCATCACCTGAAAACGCCTTTTGATAAATGCAATAGTTAGTCGGAACGGATGACTTAGAGAAAACCACGAGTTTTTTTCGTCCCTCTGATTGTGTAAAACGAGCCTTTATACAGTGGGCGGGTGAATCATCTGTGAGAACATAGAACATTTTTCCGACGGAAATGAATTTCTCGCGATCAATGGTGTAAAAATGTTGAGTAGGAATACTAGCTCCATTTTGCCCTCCACGACTCGTAATATCGATCGTTTCATTTTCATGGTATACGCCACCGTCAATAACATCCGAACCCTTCACTTTGATGGGATCGGTCGTATGCATTCCGGCATCGATCACTTCGTCTGAAACTTTCACGTCTTTATTAGTTGAAGAGCACGCCATCATGGTGAGAGCCAGCAGGCTTGTAGAGGTCAAAGCGAATATTTTTTTCATTTTCTTCTCCAGTAAGAAAAAGGTACCCGATACCTTAGATACTTTATTTTCGTAAGTTTTGGCCGAACACTTAAGCTAAAATTCACGAGACCTAAGTACAGATTTTTTAATATCGGTAGGCAGGACCTTTGATTTTTTCGTAACTAAATAAAAAATATATATACTTAAGAAGCAACCGGAAACTTCATCAATAGGGGCAACAAAATATGAAACTTATTCTAAGTCTTATCATCCTCACCTCAACCTTGGCACAAGCAGAGGAAATTTATGTTAGAAAAACCGTGGCGAATTCCGGCGTTTCGGCGGCCGAGGCTGATAAGGTTCGTGAATTGCTTCGCAAAACAGTAACAACCCAAGGCCACACTCTTGTGGGCGTCAACGATAAAGCTCAGTGGATTTTAAGGGCCATAGTGAGCAAATCTGAAAATGGGTCATATACAGTTAAAATAGAAAGAAATCATGCGGGCGCTCTTGTGGGTACAAATCGGGGATCTGACACCAATCTTATCGAGGCTACCCGTCTTGCGACCCTTAATTTGATTGTGGCTATCCCTGCCAAAGCTCCTGAGAAGTCAGCCGTGATTAACAATGAAGTTGCTCCTGCCGAACCGGAACATAGACAAGTCGCCGCTGCTCCTGCACCCAGTGAAACCCCTGTCCCGGTTAATCCGGCCCCAGTAGATACGGGAAGCGACACCAAACATTCAAACTACATTAAGCCCTGGTTAATAGCCGTTGGTCCTGTTTTGTCTAATAACCTTGTTCCTGTTAATAATCAGTCGGGTACCAAAGTTGGAGTCAACTTGGCCTATAACCAGGGGTTAAGTGAGTACTGGAATCTTCAAATTATGTATGACAGCAGTTTCAACACGGTAGCTACCGGAAGTACAAACGTCAGTTCTCTAAATGCCGGAGTTCTCTATTTCTTTGCGGATAGGCTCTCCGATACGGCTCTTTGGGTCTCTGCGACCATCGGTTACGGAGGGGGTAACAGAACTTCTGATTCTACCGGAATTGGAAGTGGCGCTATTGGGGTGGACTTCCTCCGCACCGAAAAGGCGACTTTTAGCGTGTACTTGAGAAACTCCACCATGTACGCAGACGACGGAAGGTCCATTTCCGATTGGCCGAATATTACTCAACTTATGGCAGGTATAAATTTCTAGTCTAACTCAAGGGCCCGTGGCCAGATAGAATAAGACCCCAAATGGCGATACCCACAACAATACGGTATATTGCAAAGGCGTCATAAGAGCGAGTTTGCAAATATTTAATAAGGGTGCCGATGGCGAAATAGCCAGAGATGGCGGCGGCGGCAACCCCTGTTAAAAAAGCAGGAGTGAGGTCGCCTGCTGTTAAATGCCGTAACTTTAATGCGCAGGCTCCTGCAATAATAGGCATTGAGAGAAAAAAAGAAAAACGTGCCGAAGCTTCTCGAGAATACCCTTGAATCAGCGCTGCCGAAATCGTAACTCCCGACCTTGAAAAGCCCGGAATAACGGCAAGACCTTGGGCTAATCCAATAAGCAAAGAATTTTTAAAGGAGAGTTGATCTAAATTTAAGGTTTTCTTTCCCCACCTATCGCAAAAAAGGAGCGCAACTCCCATAATGGCTAAAACCGTAGCGATGAGAGGGGGAGATCGAAAAAGATGTTCAGCCCTTTTTTCTAATAAAAGACCAATCAACGCGCCAGGAACGGTCGCGCATAAAATAAAAAAAGAAAGGCGGCCTTGTGAATCGAGAATTTCATTGGGTTTCAAGATGTCCTTCGTGCGGAGTTTAAATAGACCCTTAAGGAGCGCCACCCACTCCGTTCTAAAATAAATGAGAAGAGAAATGAGGGTCCCAGCATGAAGAGCTACGTCAAAGGTTAGTCCTCCATCGTCCCAACCCAATAACCATGGAATAATAATAAGATGAGCCGAGCTTGAGATGGGTAAAAACTCACCAACACCTTGGATGAATCCCAAAATTGCGCTGTGAAATAATGTCATTTTTAAATTTGAGAATGAAATGAGAAAGGACGCAATAAAAATCGATAAGTTGCCAAGGCGCCCAGAGAATGCTGTCCCATACAGACTTTAAGCAAACGCGGCCGTAGTTCAGCTGGATAGAATATCAGACTACGAATCTGCATGAGTCACTCCCGTATCTGATTAAGCCACCTCAACTTCTCATGAAAAATCACAAACTTGACTCCCTTGAGTTGACTGCCGCCGGGGCTTCATCATTCTCCATGGTTGGAAAATGGTTGGCAGGAGTCTTTGAAGTAGTCGGTTGTGGCATTGGAATCACATCAGCTGTCACCGTTGGACTGAAGCTCACAAGCTGCGCCTTCGATTGCAAATGCTCCGGAGCCATGTGGGCGTACCTCATGGTGGTCTCAACGCTCTGGTGGCCCAAGAGAGTCTTAAGTTCATAAATGCTGCCGCCTTCCGTTAAAAAGAGCGTTCAACGGTTGAATATGATAATACCCATTGCTCGACGTAACCGTTAAGTTGCTCATTTGCAAAAGCCCCTTCATATCGTCGATCTTTTTTAAGTTTTCAAAATGAATGTCACAACTGATAGTCCTGCCCGAAGGAAGTAAGAAGAAATGATTGTATGGTCCTTCGCCAAATCCTTTTTCCTTGGGGCCAACTTCGCGGAAAACCGAGGGGCTGGCTGGATCAGTGGAAGAATAATTTTGTGGCTCCACTTCAGCCTGAAATGAAAACGAGTCAACCTTTGTATGAAAGTTAAATCAAAAGTATCTCGGCCAACGTAATGACCCGATCCATCGAACTTAACGACTAATTTTTTTACAATCTGGAACTGTAATGATCCTGCAATTTGATCGGAAATTGGATATGTGGACTGGGGACCGTCAGGCAGTTCAGGCCCAGCAAGACCAGCATACTCATGATGAATAAGTCTGTATTGCCCCTCTTCGCTCATAGTTTTCTGATCAAGGAAACCTTCATAATAGCAGGTGATCTTGGGACCACTCTCGTCATCAAACCGACAAACTTTTTCATGACCTTGCACTTTGATTGGATGATGAACGCACTCAATGTCTGTTGCCTCGTGAATTGAGCCATTTCCATTTTTGTAAACGGTCAAGTAGGAGGACATTCTCTGCGAGTATTGATCTGCCGTTAAGCCACTGGGGAGTTTTAACTTATTTCTTTCTGGCCCGTGTTGATTGATCCAGTTTCTAATGTCGTCGCGAATATCCTCTTCTTTTGTGCCGCCCCGTTCAAGCCAGTCGTAAACATCTTCAGCCTCGCCGAGACCAGGTAGCTCCACGACCTTCATGCTCTTCGCATATTTGGCAATGTCACGGGTTGCTTTCTCGACATAATCGCCACCAGCCTTGTCATTATCTCCAAGAAAAATAACATCCCTATCTGTGAGGAACTTTGCCATATTCGGTCGCCAGGATTTAGCCCCGCCTGGGGAGGTGCTGATGCAGAAACCCTCTTTCGCCAGTCGTTCCGACTTCTTTTCTCCCTCTAGCCAAAAAATTGGATCATCAGTGTTGCGCCACTTGGGGTGGTTGTAGGGGGCAAGCTCCCCCTTATAACCACCTCTTAGCCACTGGCCATTTTCATAATGATCCTGCCAGAAAATTTTTTTCTTGGTCTCACGATCAATGGCTCTAGTGACCCGCAACTTCGGACTCCCATGAGCGTCCTGATAAACATACTGACCTTCAATTTCATACATCTTCATCGTCTCTCTCCTTTTCTAAAATCGTTATTTCCAAGAACTCCCAATTTTCTTAATAACTGCCACCAATTCCCCAGTTCCAAAGTCCCTTTTCGGTATTGCCGGAAAAACTGGGTTGCTTGTCGTTGTGAAAAGGACATCGGGCGCAAATCTGATTCGGACCCCACCTCACAACATCAATGTACTTAGAAAAATCGTAATCAACCCACCGGTTGGCCATGCGCTTCCCCCTTTCGTTTGAAGCCAATTTCAGGCGGGGTCACTTTGAGTAAGGTGCAGATTCGGCGAACGTCATCGGGTGAAGGCTCAATAAATCCGTTGATGATTCGCGAGACCCACGCCTCTGAGGCCGAAATTTCCCGCGCCAACTCGCATTGGCTCATTCGCCTTTCCCATAAGATTTTCAGAAGTCTAAAATTTTTTGGTGCCATTCCTCTCTCCTTTGCTGTAAAAAGTTCTTTCCATGGACTCTCAAATTTTAGGCTCAGAGACATTAAGAGATCAGCAAACACCGCCACCGAGAAAGGTGACATGGGACAACCTTGATAACCTGTTGGGATGCCTTGGATTTGAGGACGAACAGAAAAATTCTCAAATTAAAATTCTAGAGAAATTTCTAAAAAAAGCGTTCTCAGCTCCATCAAAAAGGGAATTTTCTAATTTTCATGTTGAGCAGCTGATGATGGGACTCCTTTCGGCGGAGACTCCCCAAACACCAACGGCAAAAAAGCGAAAAGAGCGGGCAAAAAAAGAACATTGGATAAAGTTTCGTGTTGAGCAAGACTCGGCCCCCTGTAATTTCAGCGATAGCGCCATTAAACCCGGTGTAGTCTCGTCTCATATTGCAGAGATGAACGCTCCCAAGGGAGTGCGAAATCGAAAAGAATCTCTTCGCTCGCAACTCGTTTGGTATCTGATCCATGGTAACGGGGATTCACTTAGCCAGCTACTTGATCCAAAAGACAAAAAATCTGGGCTAAAACATTTTATGAAACTTGGTTGAGCCTCAAGGTTGGTGGCGCAACTCCTTTTTGATTTGGAACTGGAAACAAATTCAAAGCTGGCTGCCGTTAAATACATCAAAGCCAAATGGCGATCTGATGAACTTACGCAAAAGATGGAAAAAGAAATTCGAGAGATGAAATGCAGTATTCAAGAGGGGCTGCATTACAAAACATCTCGAAATGTCTACAAAGAGAAGGTTGAAGAGGCTACTCTTCAGATCAAGAAGAGATATTCAGGTTATCGCCGCTGGCCCCGCATCGAAGCGATTTCGGTGGAGTTGCAGAGAGAGCTTCGGAAACCAGAAGTGATTAAGGCTGCTCAAGAAAAATTATTTGAAAACTTAGTGACGGCCATTGAGGATCATTACCGAACTTGGAATATCCGACAGCTTCCAGGCTTACCGTCAGGGGTGTTGCTCTCATCTAAAACAAGGCTGCAAAAAAATGGGAGTAGGCGGTTAAGTTACTCCCAGGACATAAAAAAAATAAAAGAGAATCAATGTTTGATTTGCCAGCAAGTTTAACTCTTTAAAGAGATCACTTCAAAGTCCCTGAATTATTTTCTTGCGTAATTACGCAAGATTTGGTAGGGTATCAAAATGGCGTTCCGCAGCTATGATTTGCATCTGGTGGTTAATGGGATCAGCTTCAATAAAGTGGAGATTGATGACCACTACGAAGAAGCCCACGCAGATCACATGAACGACAAGATCATTCTTGAGTTGGTCAAAGAATTAGATCACCAGGTCTTTGACCCCGTTAAAGAATACGATGACGGCCTCAAGGTTTTTGTCACAGAACCGCTGATGTGGAACCATAAGCCTTACCGACTTGTTTGGTTCTACTACGAAGGCAGCCATGAGTTAAGAGTTAGAACCGCCTTTCGCATAAGGAGCAAGAAATGAGAAAGACACCCACCCCGCAACAATTAAAAGACATGGATAAACTCGCCAAGGGAAAGCTCTATTCATCTGCTCTGCCGCCCCATGCTTCGCTGGCCGATCATCTCAAGCATGACCTTTGCCAACAAATCATTATCTTCAAACACAAAAAGGGACTGAAGCAAAAAGAATTGGGGAAGCTCTTGGGTGTTCACGAAGCACGGGTGAGTGAAATTGTTCACTACAAAATTGGCAAATTCACCGCCGATAAGCTTATGGAATTTCTTGAAACGCTCAATCCTCGCGCTCACGTTAAGGTGAGTTGATTAAAAGTTAGCTGCGCTTTCGTAGGCTCGAAAGAACTGTTTCAACACTCGAAGGCTTTAACCCTTTCTTTTTAAGTCGCTTCGAGACAGTCTGTTGCGTCTGCTCAAATTCACGGATCGTCATGTACTGCCTTACCGCCTCACGAATATACTCACTGATAGTACGATGCTCGGCCCTGGCGTGTTTTTGAATCTCATCTTCAAACTCTGGTGGAACTGAAAAGGCAATAACCTTGGTAGTTCGCATGACTAACCTCCGAAAAGCCACTATACCGAGTATGACTGAGTATTACTTGATATAATTCCCATGGTTGGAAAATGGTTGGGAACAGTGAGAAATCGGGCGAAATCGTGAAAACTTGAGAGAAAGCATAAGAAAGCGAGCAATGGACTTCCGTGGTTGATTAAACAAATACTTGAAGTTAATATGGATTTAAGACATAAAATCTCCTTTCGTAATAAGACTTTAGACAACCTCAAGATGCGGCCGTAGTTCAGCTGGATAGAATATCAGACTACGAATCTGAGGGTCGCAGGTTCGACTCCTGCCGGCCGCACCATCACCCTCTTAAGCGAACTTATGTCCTCAGAGTTGCAGGTTTGGACGCTGCAAGGCTCTGAGTTTCGTAACGATATCACATTTGAATGAATCAAAGGACCCCTAATTTTAATCTCAAGCCTATTACCGGGATGAACAACGACTTCAGGGATTAAGAGCTGGATCACCTGCTTTTTTTGGTGGTCTTTCTTTTCGCTAAAATTTGATAAGAGGCCCTTAAAGTATTCTTGAAGGGTCTTCTCTTCGAACTGTTTTTTAAGGCTCTCCTTTCTCTTATTGAGACCCTTAAGTTTTTCCTTTAACTCCTCAAGTTCCAAGGTGGCTTTGTCTTTTTCTAGAGTCAGGGTTTTGATGACTGATTCGATTTGGCCTGAATTCTCCAAAACGGCCTTTCTTAGAAAAGAAGTGAAGCTCTCGATAACCTTCTCCCTTTCATTAATTTTGGATTGAATTTCTGCGATTTCATCATCTATGAACGGGAGGCCCCCAAGCCTTCGTTTAAAAGCGTTGTCAATCATGGCTTGAAGCGTACCGTTTTCTTTGAGATAGCTGCCTAACCGGTTTGTAACGACAGATTCAATGTGATCTTTTTTAATCCGCCCGACACCCTTACATTCGTAATAGAGATTTTGACCACTTTTTGCCGCCGCTCCCCTAAAGGTCTTTCCATCAGCTGCCTTTAGGACTCCCGCTAAAAGATAAACATTTCGTTTAAACCTGGAATGAAGAATGACATTTTTATGAAGTAGAGTTTGGACTTCAGAAAAGAGTGTCGGATCAACAACGGGCCCGTGAGAATATCGCCATTCTACAAAACCGTTTTCGTCTTGGAGGTGAGAGAACTGATTCCAGGTGTCTTTAAATTTTCCGGCACCAAATATCTTGGGATTTGAGAGGAGATTTTTTAACTTTTCAGAATTAAACGGAATACCCCCAACTTTTCGCGGAGGGATGATATTGCCAGCTCTGTCGGTTGTCTGTTTGGTCCAACGAACTTTTGTAATATAACCCATGTCGTCGCAATATTTACAAAGGGCCTTTAAGGAACCAAACTCTAAAAACTTCTTAAAGATGTCGTCGACGACTTTTTGTTCCTCGGGATTTATGACATACATTCCGATTTTTGAAGGGTGTGGATCAAGCCCCAATATGGGGCAAGTGGAAGTGTCTTTGGAGTTGTTGACCCTGGCTTCCCTTTGCTTCTTTGTTATCTTCTCTTCAAGCTCTAAACTATATTCTTCAGCAAGCAGGTTTTTGACATTAAACCCAAGGCGACTACCTCGATCTTTTAAGTCAATGAGTCCGGATTCAAATTCGTGGATTTCAATTCCGTTAGCGGCGGCCTTTTTGACAAGACCAATATTATAGATCATGTCACGGGCGAGGCGATCCACTTTTTCAAAAACGACAAAATCAATTGACTTATCATCTATAGCTCGTTCAATTTCAAAAAGGGCTGCTCGCTTGTGGAGGCTTTTGCCACGGCCACTTATATCTTCTTCAAAGAATTTGACAATCTTATGAAGTGAACCCGTTTTTTCGCTTTGGTTCTTAGCCCATCTTTCAAGCATGTGACGCTGCTGTTCAAGAGATCCATGTTGGACTTTGGCTTGATTTTTTGTTGAAACCCGCATGAGGGCCATGCCTTCTTTTACTTGCTTTTCGTTAGCAGCAGCGATTTCCATTTATGCACCCTCGGCTATTTTTAAAATGACATCCATCGCGATATCCTGAAGCAATTTTTCAAGAGTTGAAGAATTTGGGAGAGGACCGTCGACTTTTGTTTCAAAAATGTCTTCGTTTGAAAAACTCATCACTGATGTTCTCCCCCGATTTGCAATGGCACGGAGCGCTTTTTCTCGACGAAGCTTTTTCTTTTTGCCAATACAAGCCTTACATCGGCTATCTCGTCCGTTAATCCCAGTGGCCTTCTTGTCAAAAGAGACCCAAGTCTTCCACTTTTTACAGTTGGCACACGTCCTCCCATGAACATCTGACGCATTTTCCTTTAATGGGGATGATTTGCGCCCAGATAGGGCCATCCGTAACTCCGAAGGCTGGGAACGTCCAGCGGAAGATTTTCATTTGAAGGGTGGGAGGCAAAAAAGGTAGTGATTCCAAAGAAATAAAATTAACCTGGCGGGATTTTATCAAACTAAATGATTAAGGACTACGCGGTTTCGGCCTGTGGCATTTGCAAATGAGAATTGATCCTCTTCTCGGCGATAGAAAAATATTTTCCGTCCTTTTCAACACCCACGAAGGAGAATCCTTCGTTAAGTGCTGCGACTCCCGTGGAGCCAGAGCCCATGAAAGGATCAATAACAGTGCCTTGGGGAGGTGTAACCAATCGACAGAGGTACTCCATGAGTTTTAGAGGCTTTACGGTGGGGTGGAAATTATCTTGGCCTTTTTCTTTTCTTGAAGCTTTGGGGCAGTAGAAAAATGGCGGGTCAAAGGTTTTAAAGAACCTTGAGACCCCTTTGGGGTTTTCTTGAAAGGCCATGTGATCTAAAATTTGAGGAGGGTCAGAGCCATTTTGTGAACGGGTCAGAATAAGATTTGCTGGATACCGACCACTGGGGTTTTGGTGGTAGACGGAGTCTTGAGCTCGTTCCTTACCTTTTCCTAAATAGGCTGATTCCTTAAAATCAAGATTTGTTCTTGAACCAATTTTATCCGTCGTCGGAATTCGGCAGCCATCAATATTTATGGCGCCGGTGCCAAACTTTAAAATATTGGCTGCGAGGTTGTGCTCGCTTATAGGTTTTTGGACCAAGATCCAATGTTCGACCCCAGGTTTAAGGGCCGTTCCCCATCCTGCCCATTTTTTAGAATTCAGATTTTGGGCTTTGGTGAATTGTCGACCTTTGTTTTCAGACTCAGACCCAGGTAAGCTCCATCCACCATGTTTGTATTGGCCCAATACCTTTCGATCTTCCCAACTAGATCCTAACTCATAGGATGGTTTTAACAAAGATTCAAACCAAGGGGGAGCATCGCCAAGAAGAGTCTTTAGTTTTTCCCATCTCTCTTTTGTCGGAATGGCGGGCTTTCCGTTGGGGGGCTTTGCTGTCCAGTGACTTGCTCCACCTTCAATCCCCGCGGCTTTATCTAGATCGCGGTTTGTTAACCCCAAAGCGTCCCTTCTACTTCTTATCCATTCGGTGACCCTATAGACATCACCTGTGTCAGTGTATCGGGCACGATCAATCATCTTATCTACATTCATGCCCTTCGGAAAACCTGTGCCAAATACGTGGGTAATTACATCTTTAATGATAAAGCCTGCGTCCTCTAAAGCCATCGTAGTCCAGTGAGACGTTCGAGGAAGCGCCCACACTACCCCATGGGCCCCAGGCTTTAGCGTGCGCTTACATTCATACATGATGTCAGCAAGCCACCGAATCCAGCGGTCTCGACCTCCAAGGTCATCATCCCATTCTAAATTGAGAAGACTAATTCCGCTTGGTGGATCGGTGACAAGAGAATCAATTGATTCGGTATCAACTTTTCTAAGAGCCTGAAGGGCATTCCCATGAAGGAGTTGAGCCTTTGAGGACATTTTTTATTTTCCTTTGAGATAAGGTGAAGAGGAAACGATAGGGGGCTTTCAGTGAAATTACGATTTGACTGGAGTGACGGTTGGATTTTCGGGAGTATTTGTTTCCGGGGGCCGCCTATTTTCAGGTGCCTTTTGTTTTTTTAGTTTGGGCTGGCTGGGGTCAGACGTGAAGCCTTTTTGGCGGCCACCGCCAATAATCTCCGCATAAGTTGTCGGTAGTCCCAACTTTCGGGCCCGCCTCAGTTCACGCAGCGCCCACTCATGAAACTTGACCTCGTCAAAATATTCCTTTTCAATTTCTTTAATCTGAGAAGCCGTCAATTTTTCGCTGGCTGATTTCACAAGGTAATTTAAAAGGTCAGCTCGTTTAAGCTTTATGCCCTTCAATTGATCTGATATTTGCTTAAGCCAGAGGCTTAAGCGTTCAAGGGATTCGGGAGTTAGAGCAATTCGGTCGGGGTGCCGGAATTTTTGTTTCATAGTTTTAATGTCAGTGTCCATATTGATTACTTCCCCCAAGAACTTTGGCGCTCAATTAAGAAGAGCCAATGTCCAGTCTCGTAGTGGGTGCCAGAAGGGTCGATCTTATCTTCGATCCAGATTCGCCTGATAATAGGACCCTTTAAGAATGGGGGCTGGGGATCTGAGTCTTGGAGCTTAGGATGACCTTGGGGCTGGCTTTCCGACTTAGAATAGGCATAGTTGCCAAGGAGGCCTCCGGTTAAACCCCCGGCGACGGCGCCAATGGCAATTGCCTTGTTTTGATCTTCGTGACTTCCGTTTTGTCCGACGGCGCTACCTAAGAGCCCTCCCGCCACAGTGCCGATTCCAGCACCGAGCCAAGTGGATCTTGCAGCGGTCGAGCAGTTAGCAAGAAATAAAACCGACGTGAGTAACAAAAAATACTTCATTTTGATTTTCACCTTGTTTGATTTAAGAAATGCCTATGTGGTTCCTGTTTTCTTAAAAATGATTCGTTTATGAGCGCGTCCCTGGGTATTGACGAGTGTTGATGAGAGGAAAGATAAAAAAAGGAATTTTTTAAAAGGTGGGGCGCATAATATAGGGTTGGGTTTCGGCCTATATTATGGAGTTGATCGGAGTTATTGGGTTTTTTCTGGTATCTAAAAGGAGTGTACATGGTGAGGTCTCACCGCGTTCTCCCATGGTTTCTCCCTTCCCTGAGCTTAGGATATTTGTGATAGTTTGATTTTGATCGGGTCCCATGAAAACTTTTGCTCGCCAACCATTTTTTAGAAAATCGTCGATCAAAATAAAATTGTGATAGTCCTCATTTTCTTTTAGATGCTTTTGCATTTTAACGGATATGTTTCTGCCTTTGGTTTCAGAGGGGACAAGCCAAAAGACTCTATAAAGGCTTTCTTGACTTGCATAGAATCTACCGATTGCCAGATACCTTTCGTTGCCTTGTTGACGTCTTTCGACTTCTAGAGCGACAACTTCTTTTGTGCTCTCGCTATTTATTTTCCAGTATCCGTCGGGTCTATGATAGCTCTTAGCTGTCTGGGCAAATTTGCATTGGGGCACCCATGAGGGGTATTGATCTGAAACAATTCGCCTTAATTGTTGTTCCGTAAAAAGATCACAACCTTCTGGGATCTTTAAAAGCCAATCGCCAAGATGGGCCGCTGTTGTGATGAAATCGTGTGAGAAACTTTCTGACCCATAACCTTCTTCAAAAAGGTCATAGGGCAGTTTTCCAGAAATGCGGTCAAATCCCTTATCTGTGAGTACCCAAAAAAAGTTCTCATAATATTCTTCGTATTTATAGCCAATGAGACCCTTCTTCTTAAGTGCCAATAACAGTTTATAGACAGAATGGAGTTTATTTTCGGGAAAAAATTTAGCAGCGATCGCAGCAGTGGTGGAAAGCTTCCAGGTCCACAGAAATAAGAGGATTGGAATGGCTCTCTTTTCCCACTTTATTGTTCTTGGAGTAATCATTTCTTAGTTCCCTTTCCTCCTTTAGAAGTTGGGTTATTAATAGTTGGCAAAACTGGCCCATCTTTTTCACTTCCTTTGGAATTTGCATCAATGCGGTAATCAGCGAGAAGTGTATTTATCTCATCTCGGTTTAGGATTGGAGTTTGAACCTCGACAAGATCGGGACCTCGTTTTAGAATGGCACGACCCCGGATGTTTGTGATATCAGTTGCTCGCCCGTTACCCAGAACAAGAATACTTGATGCGTCGTTTGGGAGCTGATAGCAAATTATCCCTGAAAGATTAGCCTTAACTTGAGTGTCCAAGGCTCTAGCGTCCGGCCTTTGAGTGGCTAAAATGGCATGAACACCCAGGGCACGCCCTTGACGAGTGACTTGGCTTAAAATGTCACGGGTTTTTTGGATGTCTTGTCCTGTGGCCTTCTCACTTGTTAGAAAAAGCTCAGCCACCTCGTCGACAGCAATGACAAATCGACCAAGCTTTTTGAGGTTCTTTCCATCAGCTTTTTTATTTTTTATAAGATCTTCATAGGCTTCGATATCTTTACAACCGTTTTCTCTCAAAAGCTCCATACGCTCTTCAAACATAAGAGGAATTTGCTCAAGCTCTCCGATAGCTTCTTCAATATTTCCAGCGACCGTGATTCGTTTGGTATTTTTGAAAACCTCAAATTCGATGCCACCCTTAAGATCGATACAAAGAAATTCATAATCAGGGTTATTAAGGTAAAGTGTCGCAACACACTGATTGACGAACGTTGATTTTCCAAAAAGTGATTGCCCCGCTACAAGCCAGTGTGGATTTTCTTTAAGAGAGCACACGATTTCTTGAGCCCTTGTTTTTCCAATGATAAAAGAGTCTCTCCCCACTGCGTTGACTCGTTCCATAAGTGGAAAAATCTTTGGCATTTCCCCAAAGCCGTAGAGAATGTCGACTGTTCCTCTCTCTTTATTATCGATGATCTGGTCAATTGTGACCTGAAGGGTACTCTCAAGGCGGTCTTTATTTTCAGTAAACGTCTTAAGAGGAAGACTAGCCTTTGTGAGTTTTAGTATTCGTGTCGAGCTATCGATAGGAAGATCAGAGATATATGCTGGCAGTTGATTTCGACGATTAACGAGGTTTGCATCATAGAGTCTTGTTGCAAGGTCCTTTCTTCTCGATGAGGAAATGACTGTTTGAAAAATTCCCCACGAAAGAAAGGGAGAACTAAGGAGGAGCAGTCGGTATCCTGCGTAAAGCCATACGTTTTTTGGGTAAAAAAAGCCAAGGTGACTTAGGATCATGAGTGCCCGATCAAGATGAAATAAAATGCAAATTCCAATGCTTGAGCTTATTAAAAGGAGAAGACTGTATGGAGGATCATTATATCTATAGCCATAATAAAATGACTTTGTAAAAGGCCATAATCCATTCCCAAGGCCACTAAGTTTATCTCCCCATTTGATATTTGAGAAAAGGTCTAGATGTCTGTTTTTTTCAATCATAAGTTTTTTACCTTCAAATTAAAAAGGGATTCCTACTCAGTGATGACACAGATCGGGGTGCCGACTTTGACTTCGATAACAGGGACCTTGTCCTTCATTGATGTGATCATGTCTCGTGATTCTTCTAACGCAGCAGTGGCAGCTCCGTTGAGCATGGCATTTCTTAAAGAGGGGTCATGGACAACGGCGCCATTTTCAGAGTGAGAGTCTTGGAGACCCTCAGATAAACCTCCGACAAAACCAAGGCCTACGCCTCCAGCGACTTTTAGAGCGTGGCTTCCTAGTTTTGAACCCTTTAGCCCCACGATTTTATCTGACATGTCACAGGCTTGGGCTGAAACGGACTCAACTGCTCCGTCTTTTAAGACAATTTTATCAAAATTTATAATAAGCCTCTCTTCATTGGACTGGCCATGGCCCACCAAAATTGTTCCAGCTTCAATAAAGACTTCGCCATTAAATTCCAAGTTCTCTGAAAGTTCCGCTCGAACAAGGCCATTTGAGGCGCCAGAGATGAGAGTGGCCTTTGCAAATAGACCAGGTGGAATGTTTTTGGCATTTTGCCTAACAATGAGCTGAGGGGCTGAAAGCTTCATCGCCCGCGCTCCTTTGTGGCCAGTAGCAGTTTGACCGCCCATGGGCCCACTCTCTCTTAGTCTTGGGATGTCTAGATTTTTTTCTTGCTCGGTATTACTTAAAATTGGAAGCGGTATAGCGCTTTGGCTAATGATGCCCGTTTCAACTCCCCCTTGAAAAAGAAGGCAGAGCATGATTATGAAAAACAATATGACAATTCCAAGAATGAATCTCTTGGTGAGAAGTGTGCTTTTTCGGCCATCTTTTTTGTAAAGAAACCGTCCCCACTGATTTTTAATGAGATTATCTTGAGCTGCTTCCATTTTTGGGATTTCCATTTTCATTGCACCTTTGCGGGAAAGGATTTTTCTAACTTATCACGGACAAGAATGATCTCGTCTCCCGGCCCCGATGTTGTGATAAGATCAAACCCAAAGCGCCTCCCGGTTAGAAAAACAAAGAGATTAGATTTTGCATTGGGCATAAGGGCTGTTACAGCAAGATCGTTTTCGACATACTCAACTGAGAATAGTCCTTTATTCCCAAGAATGACTTTGTTTGGTTTTATCGGGAAATTTAAAATAACGCTTTGGCCTGGATGAATGAGAATGGGAACAGTTTTTTCATCATTAAGTCTTACGGTTCTAGCATCTTTTGCCCAGCCAAATTTTAGCCAAGTGAAAAATACGAAAATCGTCACACAAATTAGCCAAATGAAATGTAGATCGATTTTATTTCGATTCACAGAAAGTTTGTCCCTTCGGATAAGAGAAAAGTGATTTTAGCTTGGGGCCTTGGCTTTGAAGAGATTTGAGACGTGAGATTACTTTGAAGAAGCCTCATTTTTAGATGGAGCGACTTTTAAAATTTTAAGGCCATAGGGATTAGTTTGGCTTCGATCCACACTTGCAATTTTGACTGTCAGTGGGAAAATGAGCACTGATCTCACAGGACCTACTGAAATCAACCTGTCTGCATCAACGAAAATGGTGTCAGAGTTGATTTTGATGGAATTAATAATTATTTTCTGACTCATTCCTTTTGAATCAAGTTCTTTTTGTTCTTGTTTTCGAGAAGAGTTCTCATCGTCTGACAGGAGGTCGCTATTTTGAGAAATTTTAGTGTCAAACCTCTGCGAGAGAGCAAGACCCAAGAAGGTCTCAATCTCTGATGGTGGATGCTCTGTAGAGCCCGACTTAACAGCCCGAGAGAAACATTCCCGATCAATAATTAGGGGTTCTTTTTGGGAGAGCACGACGGTTGATACAGTCAAGATGCTGGATAAAATGGTTAGAAAAATTATTACAAACTTAAGCCACATGTTTTGGGATAAGACATTGGCCCATGCGAGAGTGAATTTCATTTAGCAGTCTCCACTTTAATCGTGTTTAGATTTTGGTTGCTTGACAAAAAACGATGGTCGAGGTGGCGGCCTACGAATTAACGGAACTTTTCTCATATAGGGTTCGGCCTTTGGAAAATACTTTGATGACGCTCTTGTGGCACCACTTACCGATGCGTTAAAGCCCATGGCTAATAATTTTCCAGTCCCTTTACTTGCTTGACTGGCAAGTTTTACGACGACCCCCGTGGCAAATGCTGCGGCTAGTGCACTTAGGCCACTTGCGATTGTGGAAAGTCCACCTTGGGCTAGGGCATGGACGACTTTCGGAGTGGCGGCAAGCGAGAAAGCAAGCATTAGGTTAAAAAGAACAGCTGATATAAAACTAATATCGTGGCCCGGCTTATTCATATCACTTAAAGCGGCACTCCAAAGAAGGGTGGCAAGAACTGACCACACTACCTTCCAAAAACTCACTTCAACAATAGACCTGTAGAGAGCTTTTGTGGCCCCTGATGTTTGGGGAAGAATATAGAGGGCAATTAAAATTGGTGAAAAAACATAGGCGAGCGTCCAAACATAGACCATGCTCGCGTCAGCCAGGTGGACAGAGAGGTACAAAATAAAAAAAGATATAAACGAAATAGCTAAAATTAGTCCCTCTTTTACTGAAAGCATAGACCAGGTGAGTGAATGAAGTTTCTGACTTGATTTGGCAAGGACTAGATGAATTTGGTTAAGGTCGCCGAGCTCCTTTGCAAAACTATCTGATAAGTCTCCAATGGTGTTTAAAACGTCCGTAAAAGTGTGAAGCATAATCGCGGCCAAAAGGGCCCGCCCCACAAGGGTTGAAAAACTTGGAATACCACCCAGGGGCCACTTGAAATACTCTGTAAAGACACCAAGAAGCAGCAGCACGACTGTCAACCCATAGAAAAGGTGAACAAAGGTCTCATGAATAGTCTTAGCTTCGTTTGCAAGCCAGGTCATATCCGTCATTATTAAAACCTCGGAAATTCAAACTTGGGGTCTTCATTTTTAAGTGAGGTTTCTAGATCCGTTGAGGTTGACGAGATCAGACGCGTTTTTTCCTTGTCTTTATGATTTTGAATGGCCAAACTTTGAGCCTGAATCTTTAAGCTTGTCGCCTGAGCCCGAAGCGACTGATTAACTACATGGAGCATGATTCCAAGAGTGTGGGATGTTAGCTGCTGGGCTCGACCAGGGGATGCGTCTTTGGAATAGTTTCTAATTTCTTGGTCAATGGCGTCGATTTGATCTGAATATTTATAGATAGAATTATTAAAACTTACGGCTTCAGCGACATTTTCATCGGTGTCTTTTTCCACTTGAAAATCAGGAGAAGGGACGATTATTCCGTAGATAGCTTGCAGTTTTCTTAAGCCCTCTCCCACCTTTCCCCAGTCTCCGTATATTCCCGGGTCCGTATTGGGGCTTATTGTTTGAAGAAGATTTACGGAATTATCGATCCCTTCGTTAACTCTCTCTAAAAGCCCAAGGGTGTCTTGGTCACTTGATAAAATAGCTCTAAGTTGAGCAAGTTGCTGAATGGCGTTCATGAGAATTTGATAGAGAGCCGCATTTTCTTCGCCAAAGATGCTGGCCCTTGCAGGCATAGCTACGAGAATCGTGAGCATCGCGGTAATAAATATTCTTCTCATGCGGCCTCCCTTCCGGTTGCGGCAACGCCATTTGGGTACTTTTTAATAAGTTCCCTTAGGACTTCTTCCTTTGAGAGCTTTGGGTTTTCCTTTGAAAGAACTTCGATTTTGGCAAGGTCAGGCGGGTGTGTTGTAGCGATCCAGTACTCTTGAGGGGTGGCCTCAATTCTTACAACGCTTCTATCTTCTCCCGCTATCAAGAAGGCCTCTGAATAAATACCTTTTTCTTGACTGAGGTTTGAAATGAGGGCCATTTCATTGTCATTTAGTCTTAGAACTTCCTTTAGCCTTGCGGGATCTGCATCGCCCTGCATGAGGATCCACTTGACTGCTGAGTTAGGTAATATGGCATTAGCCACTTTGCTCTTTGCAAAATCGTCAATATTTTGAGAAATGGCGATGGCTGAACCGTAGTGCTTTCGAAGAGTTCTAAAAACTTCACCAATAAACGCACTTCCCGCATCATTTTCTAAAAGCTTCCAGCACTCGTCAAAAATTATGAACTTTGCATTTAGTTTATCTTCAACAACTTTGCGCCAAATGAAATCTGTAATAATGTAGAGGCAAACGGCCTGAAGCTCAGGGTAGGCTTCCATCCCTTTAAGATCAAAGCACACAATATCCCGGTCGAGCTTTGCAGTAGTTGGCCTATCGACAAATTTCCCATAAGCCGTATCCCCGCACCATGAACCTAGGATTTTTCCAAGCCTTGAAACCTCTTTGTCAGAATGGACTAATAAAATATCCCTTAAATTTGATAGAGTAGGACTCTGAGACGTGGCGTAAACCTGTTCGATTGATTCTTCGATGAGCGTCCGCTCAAGTCTCTTGAGGCCCGGGTCATCTACTTCCTTTGTCATCATTTCAACCAGGCCAACTAAGAATTTTATTTTGCTACTTGAAGGAATCTTTTCACCCGCTGGGAGATCAAAAGGGTTTACCGAAATATTCTCGACTAACCCAAGTGGCAGGTATTGGCCGTTTAGATTCTCGCAGAGTTTTTTATAAGACCCTCCAATATCAAGCATATAAATTTTTGGTTTTTCTTTTAAAAGTTGAAGGAGTAAAATCGTAGTAAGAAAACTCTTTCCCACACCTGAGCCGCCGCTTACGATTTGATTTGAGTTTGTAAGGGTATTAGAAAATGGATCAAACGAGACAAGGCTCCCGTATCTTGATCTTAAAAGAAGGCTTGGTTTATCGTGCCCTCGCCATGGGCCATAGATGGGAAGAAGGTCAGAAAGGGTTGACGTTTTTACTCGCCTCATTCTCTCTTTTGCTCTTGCGTTGGGGAGAGCAAATTCTGAGAAAATGTCAAAGGAAGCTAGAGACTCAACCATCCCTTCGCTGCCTGAGAGCTCCCTGATGCGCATTAGAGTTTCACTGACCTGATTTTCAAGTTCAAATTGGTCCCGAGATCGTAAAAGGACATTCAGACTAATTTGAAAAACCTTTTCACCTTGGCTAACCATTTCAGACAAAAGAGTTTCAAGATCCTCAAGTTTTGCTTCACTTTCAATGTCATTAACGCCAGTTTTCTTTCCTCGGGCCATGGAGAAGGCTAGGCGGCGACTTAGTTGAAGGTTTTCAATCTCTTTTTGTTGGTCAGGAACGTGGATTGTCAAAAAGACGCTTGAGTCAAAGGGAAGCTCCCGCAAGATTCTTGTCATTGAGGCATAAGTATGATCTGGCAAAAGTTTAAGCGAGATCACCCTATGGTGCATATCTGACAGTGAAAACCCTTTCTCAGAAATAGTGGCGTCGGTAAATAGAAGAGATGATCTGGCATCTTCTGGGTCATAGCCATCTATAGAGATGGGGCGTGTCGGGTTCCAAAGTTCATAACAAAGTGTGACAATGTCATCGGCTTTAAGTTTTTTAACCCTAACTCCGAGATTCTCCAGTGACCTTACCACGTCCTCTTGAATCTGCCTTATTTTTGAAAGCTCAAAACTCAGAGTCTCTTCTGTGATCTTGGAAAAGAGTTTTGATTTAGAGAAAAATGGAATTTTCTTGATCTGATTTTGAGAAAATGGGCGCCTTATAAAAATTTTTAAGGAATGAAACGGAAGAATAGAGTTTTCAGCATAGTCTTTGAAACGCTCAACCCTTTCTTTTGCAAGGGTTGAGGCGAGATCACTCCCCAAAGCGGGATTTTCAGCCTTATATTTATCCAAAGCCCCATGAGCCTCCACCGTGGCAAGGGCTTCATTCTTGATTTCTTGAATAAACTGAATATCGGTTTGAGAGGGAAGGCCATTTAAAAATTGCGAAATTTTTTCTGCGAACCCATTTATCTTATCATTATCCCAAGCACTCACATCAACCGGGGTCAAATCACAACCAAATCCAAGCGAGCCGTCAGAGAAGATTATAAAATTGTCCTGAAAGCCCCAGAGCTGGAGTTTATCGGCTAAAATTGATGTCATTTTTAAAAATCCTCTATTTCTTCTTTAGTCTTGGTGGGCGATCTGTATTTGTAGGTTCATGAAAGGCTGTGTACGTTCCCGGAGTGATTTGATAACGCATAAGATGAATGAGGTAGTTGTCAGGTTTTCCTTTTTTGCCAAACCTCAGGAGGGCTGCCAACAAGATTGTTGGCAGCCACACTAACATTAGACGTAAACTCGTTTGTCCGAACAAGAAATTAAGAATTGCCAGCGTGAGACTAATGGCTAAAAGATCCAATACCTCAAAGCCCAGCATTAATAATTTCTTTTCAAGCGCCTGGCTTACAGGCACGACCCTAAGGCTCATCTTGCGTCCTTTAGCCGAGTAGGATCCTTTGCGACTGACTTCGGGTCTAAGATTTTGCCTTCTTCAACTTTTCCATTAATCCCGGATGAATTCGCCGGAATGGCTAGAGTGTCACTTGCGGATACTTTTAGACCTAGACTTTCAAGCTTATTGTCGATCATGCCGTCGACTGTAAGATAGCACCCAAAGAAGATCAGGAGATAAAGGCACATTTTTAAAAACCAGGGCGGAAAGTCCATTTTTATTGGTTGCTTATTATGGAAATGAAAATCGTCTCTCATAAATTACCTCTTAATTTTAAGGATTTTTCACTTGGATTCGGGGCCTTTATAGTTTTTGGAATCTTGTCGGCATTAACATCCGACGAGCTGGTGGGCAATTTGGGCTCTCCGCCCGAAACCACGATGTTGTCATCTTTTGAACAAGGGCCGAGAAGGAACGGGGGCGTTTTTAGATGATAAGTCTCAGGGGTTCGGCCGAAAATGACAGCTACCACCACCCACCCAAAAAAGAAGCAAAGCACAGTAATCCAGCATTTAAACAGGTATAACGGGAAGCCTCGGAAAAGTTGTTTTAGAGCCCGATAGGTTTCATCTTCTTTCACTGAACAACTCCTTTAATAAAGTTCATAATGCTGGTGGCGCCAAAACCAATGATCATGCCGAAAATGGCAAGCCACAGGTGGGCCCGAGCGTTTGGAGAGCCTGCCACAAATGAGAGTCCTGCGATAATGAGTCCTAGGATTGAAACAAGAGGTAGAATCGTTGTTGTAAGCCGCGACTGAAGTGCACCAAGTGTTGACTCAACTGAGCAAAACCCTAGCTCTGGAATGAAACAAACCGCAAGCATCAACGTCATGGCAAAAAGAATGGGAAGGTATTTCATGAATACTCCGGGAGAAAAAATGGAATTCGAAAGATTGGAGACTTGAAGCAGGGTTCCTGGGATAACAGGGCGTTAGTTTTTCGGGAATAGGCTCATAAAGAGTGAGAGATTCAAAAGTGGGATCCTCATCTCAAGATGTGTTTTCACATCGCCCAGCATTCTTCCGGTGCCGACGGGATTTTGAAGTCTCACTTCACCGTTGATGAAAGTCTTTTTTGCAAAAAGGGTGTAGGAATCATTGGACGATCTATTTTTTGAGAGATAGTAGGTCATTCCGGGAAAGATCATCAGGCGCACAAAATAATGGTCCGATTCTGGGTAAAGAGTAGCGTGACCTACGACCATGGACCTTAGAATTTCGCCCCGAGATCGAAAACCCGTAACGATTTCAAAAATGGATTCGGTTGATTCATTCATAGAAAAGTTAACCTCGTAAAAATTAATTAAATAATAAAAGACGGGATCCCTTTGATTAGAGATGAATAACTAGGATGAATTTCTTCAGGCAGCTTCTGGCGGGTCGTCTTGGTCCTCGAAGTTTAGAGCTTCGTCGGCTTTACTGGATGGGTTTTGTTCAATGTCTGCGGGAGTGTTATAAAGTTCCTTTGCAATACGTCCTTCCTTATCGCCCCATGAGAACCCCTCTATGGAATTGAAATTACATTCAAGGCAATAACCGTGGGTCTTGAGTTTCTCAAAGGTACGCTCCCCGCATCTGGGACATTTATATAATTTCAGCATAAGCCAAGCTCCCGCAGTTTACCTTCATCGGGAAAGGGATGAGAGTCTTGAACCTCTTCGACCGTGTGGACATAAAATCGCCACCCACACTCCTCACAAAAACCAACTTTGCCAAAACTACTGAGGCTTGTGCTCCCACAGTCGCGGCATTTGTTGTAGTAAAGGTATGGGTCAATAGAAATTTTCTTCGGTGTGAAAGTGTGCATAAAAACCTTTCTTTCGATTAAAAAAAAATTGGGTAAAATATTGGAGGAGGTTTTACGGCGGAAGTTTCTATGAGTTAGGTTTGAAACAAGACGACGCCGGACTCTTCCTCAATGGCCTCAAGATCACCGCCTACATAGACGAGAACAATTCTCCCGTAGGTAAACGGCTCTCCGGTTTCTTCTTCGTAACGATCATGAAGTCTCTTTGAGGCTTCGCAAAAAATGGCTTCGTCATCAAATTCAGACAAAAAAACAGTTTCTTCCTTCATTTCTCATTTCCTTCTTAGATTTTGATTTAAAAAATAGGGATGGGGTCCTGCTAGACTTGGGCTTTAGTGGGTAGGGTCGATAAAGTGGGAGGAACGGGTTTCGGGACGTTGGACTCTCGATTTGGAGAGTTCGATTTACCTTTCCCCTTCATCCATTGGAGTTTCGTGGCTCTTTTTTTGAGTTTTTCGAAGCCTCTTCGGTATCGGCTCCAAACGCAATCCTTTGGAATACCTAACTTTTCTCCAATTGAAAATAAACTTAGGCCCTCTTCAAAATGAAGCTTCAAGACTTCTCGTTGTCGCCTTGTAACTCCCACTTTTCTGATCAAGGTATTAAAGCTTTTCATCTTTGGAGGTTTAGAAGGATCTGCCCACACAAACCGATTTGCGCGCCCCAAGAGATTTGCGCCGCCAATCGCTTCAACCGTATCGAGATCAAGCAGCCGTTCCCGTTGGTAATGTCGATCTTGATCTAAATAGATTTCACAAGGTTCGCAGATTAAACCCGGCTCGACATTTGACTTGACCTTGCAGATAAGACACGGGAAAGAAATCTTTTTTTCTTCCATGGCTCTCCTTTCGTAAATTAAATTTTTAGAGAGTAAAAAGTGGACCTCTAAATTCTGGGAAACCGCTCTCTTTTTTGATACCAGTCATCTCTCATTTTTGTGAGATGGGCTTCGATTCGAATAGCTTCTCCTGTCTGCCTTTTAAGAAAGCGACTGAGAAAACTTCTTAGCCTTGATAATCGCTTAAAGAGATTTGATCTCTTTTTCTCCACATGGAGAAGAGACGTAACGACAACAAAAGCGGGAGACGCCTTGTGTTTTGAGTCCGGAATTTTTGCACTCATCAAGGTGCACCTCCAGAGGCTCTCTTGAACATCACCTGTGGCTGAGATTGAACGTCACTTCTATTCTTGTCCTTGGATTTGGAATAGCGGCGTTTCTCCTTAGAGATTGGGACTCTCCACCAAGAGTCATAGATTCCGGAAGCAACACTTGATGCAATACTGTTCCACTCACACTTAAAACAAATGAGTTCATTTTCTACGGATAACAAGTCGGAATTCCCACAAACCGGGCAGCGTTTAAATCGATTGCTTGCTGTTCTTGGGTCATTTTCTAAATTCATTAGGCTCTCCTCTTTTAGGTTTTAGAGGTCGAAATAACTCGCCCCTTTTACTTATTAAGGGGAGAAATGTGTGCCAGGGTTTTTAAGCCGTATGGCTATGCCTAAGTGATTGAAATAATGTAAATAAAATCAATTTCGAGGCGGGATTTTTAGTTTTCCGAAAGTTTATGGCTTTACAAATTTATAAGTGAAAAATTATATATTTCATAAAAATTCATTATGTTTTGTAAAACTTATTCTTTCTTCTCCCATAAAATCTCTGATACATAAATTGGACCATGAAAGAGATTTTTTCTAATTTTGGGAGGTTGCGGTGACGGTTCAGGGAAAAATGCAGAGTGTGAGTGTTCTTATCGTCGACGACCAGAAGTATGTTTGCGACACCACAAGAATGATTTGTCGCCAACTTTTTAAAAAAATTTCTGAACACCTTAACGTTCAATGCGCGTATACAAAAGAGGAGGCACTTAAATTCGCAAATAATGAGCAGTTTCATCTGATCCTTTTAGACCAAGATCTTGGAAAGGATCCGCACGGGAAAAAGATTTATGGGATCGACTTAATTCCAACTTTAAGGTCGCTTCAAACGTTTGCGGAAATTATCATGCTCACTGCGACCAATGACATTCGAAGTGTTGTGGAAGCCATGAAGAGAGGCGCTTCTGATTATCTGGTTAAGGTCGATGGGAATACTGAATATCGGAATTTAAAGCTTACCCAAGCTCTCAATCGAGCCTATAGGTACATCACCCGAGAGCGCCAACTCTTAAGTCGCAAAAAATCTAAATTTATATGTAAGTCTCCACCGATGCGCAGGGTCGATACCCAGCTACAGGCTTTGGCAAAAGTTGACGATTGCGTCCTGATTACCGGCGCAAGTGGTCTTGGAAAACAGGCCGGGGCCGAAAGATTAAGTGAATTAAGGGGGGAATTTCTTAAGCAAGTTGGTAGGCCTTTTGTCGATTGCAATACTGCGAGCCTCTCAAAAGATCTTTTTTTAACGGAACTATTTGGTGCTGGGGCAAATGCCTTTACGGGTGCTGCCAACGTTGCAAAGCCTGGCCTTTTCGAGAGTGCCGATGGGGGCGATCTTTTTTTAGACGAAATCGGAGAAATCCCAGAAGAGGTCCAGAAGGCGCTACTTAAGGTCATTGATCAGAAAATATATACTCGCGTGGGGGCTGGGGAAGTTTCAAGGAAGTCCAATGTCAGGGTAATCATGGCTACCAATAGGGACCTTAAAGCCATGGTTAAACAGGGGCTGTTTCGTCATGATTTATATATGAGGATAAGTGCTTTTAAAATCGAGATGCCTCCGCTTGAGGAAAGAAAGGAAGAGCTTTCCGACATAGTTAACGTGCTCATCGAGTCAATATGGCGTGAGTACAGCCAAAAGCCGTTATCTCTTGAGGAGTTTCCATCGGATCTGGTTGAATATCTCACGAGAGACAATATTGAAGGAAATCTCCGTGGAATAAAAAATGATTTAAAGCAACTTTTAGTATTTTCTCAAAGGGACTCAGATGGTCTTCCTATTCTTGATGGATGGCGCGATACCATTAGAGTCCAGCATTCGGCCACTGCCCGTCTGAATCAGAGTATTACATTTGAGCACCTCTTAAACCTTCCTACCGATATGTTGAGCCATCCCGAATTCCCGGGCCTCAGGGCAACTAAAGATATCCTTGAGAGAAAGTTGTTGGGAGAGGCTCTTGAAAAATATCCAGATAGCCTTACAGAAAGGGCTCATGCCTTGAAAATGGCAGTTCCAAATGCAAGTACGAAATTTTCTGAGTTTGAAAAGGAAAAAATCAAGACTGCAAAGGAGGGTCAGAGTGGAAAAGAGCACGCCCAATACGCCTAACGTTACGGTTGATACCTTTCAAGTTCTTCATGACCTAAAGAACTGCGTTTATTCATTTAAGGAGGCGTATGAAACGCTTTCAAATAACCAAGAGGACAAGGCTGAGGCCGATGAAATCTTTGAGCTTGCAAAAACTCGTTTCTATGAACTCGTTCAACTTATAGAATCTGTTCCGGAAAGGCGTTAAATCTTGAAGAGACCAGGAATCATTATATTAATATCTTCAGCAGTTATCGCCTCTGCATTCTTCTTCTTAATTCGCAGTCGCTTTTCGATGCCCTCCTCTGAAAGTAATTCCAAAAGTATGCTTAAGGCGATCGCAGAACCAAGCACTGGGCCCTATTCTGAGACCTCAACTTCGCTAGTGGGTCTTGCTAAAATTGGTCCCCAAGAACTTCTTGTCGCGTCCAGTGATAAGGGTATTTATGTCTACAGCACAGGGAGTGGTTGGAAGGTTCCTGAGGAATTATCTAAAGTTGGCAAAGTTGCAAGTGTCAATGATCTAGGTGGAAAAATTCTTATTTCTCTTGAGAGCGGAAAACTCCTTGAACTTCAAGGTTCGGTCGTCGACAAATCTGAAGAAATCGGAGTCACATTCAAGAAAATTATTCGGTGCGGTGAAAACGTTATCGGAATGTCCTTAGATAATATTTTTAAGATTTCAAAAAATAGGGATTCTGCCTCTAAATTTGAAAGCCCCGTCTCACGAATGCAAACCATTGCTTGCCACGAAGATATAATACTGGCTGGAACAGATGGGGCCGGCATTCTTGAATGTTCCATTAAAGAAGAGAAGTGTCATAACTTTATCCCAGATTTGCCGTCTAACCATGTTACTGCGATCAAATGGCTGGAAGGTGAGAAAACGTGGCTTGTCGGTCTTTACGGAGATGCCGATTACAGTGTTATTAAGCTTAGGAATTCCAATTGGGTTCCGCTTGGGTCAAGGGTTGGGGATGTCGTGGAATTTACTGACATCAGTGGGTCGAAGATACCTGCCGTGATCACAGAGAGCGGATATTTGTTCAAGTTTGAACAAAAAGATTTCAAAAGAGCTGAAATCGAAGCTCTTGTTACCCCTCCTGGAGTTGAACTTACGGATAAAGAATTTTTCGCGTTTTCATATAAGGCGTTGATTCAAGTAGACGGTTTCAAGACGTCAAAAAATCTTGGAAGCCCCGTTATCTTAGGGAATCTTGTACCAGATCGACAAATTGGAAATAGCTACATATGGGATATTTTGACTCTTCCTCAAGGCGTCGTTTATTCGGCAACAAGTCAAGCTGGGGTTTGGTGGTCCTCCGATGAAGGTCGGTCTTGGGATCCGCTGAATAACGGGTTATCTGATCCAAAGATTCATTTTTTGAAATTTGATGACACTAGAAATAAGCTTATTGCTGGAGGCCACAGTAGGGGCCTCTTCACTTGTCAGCTTCCGTGCAAAAAATGGGATCAAGTTAGAGACCCGAGGCTCACTGATGCTGACCTTCAGGGAATCGCGAAATTTTCAGACTCCGAATATCTGATCGCCAGCGAGCACGGTGCATTTATTTATGATATCGAACAAAATAAAATCATCGAGCACATTCCGTTATTCTTAGAGGGGTCAAAGGGTGTTTCTGACCTATGGACTTTAAATAAAATTGACGGTCATTTTTACTTTGGTGTCTACACAAAACCCGGGAGAGCCATGGGCGTATGGGAACTCAAAGATAAGAAGTTTGAGCAAGTGGCTGACATCAAGTACCCCGTTACGGGAATCGAAAAAATAGGCGATAGCTTTTTGGTCGGTACGATTCAGGGGCTCTTTCGGTGTGTTAATAGGGACTGTAAAAAGATAAGCCCACTTTCAATTAATCGCATGACGGTATTAGAGAAATTTCTTTGGCTTTCAACACCAGAGGGCGTTGCGCGTCTTGAAATTGACAGGCTTGATTCCAAACCTAAGTGGCTTGTGAAGACGTCAGCTCAAATGATTAAATTTCTTCCCGAAGACCCATCGGTGGCTTTGATAGGAACTACAAACCAAGGTGTCGTGAGAGTGAGGCTTGAGTGACTGACATAGGAAAGACGTATAGTCAGACTAACGACTGGCAAGGTGAGAGATGGCATGAACTTTTAGAGCTTTATTTCCGCTCAGGCCTCGACCGTAACAAAATAAAGTCGTTGATCGATCTTGGATGTGGGACAGGAGAGAGAACAAAGGAATGTCTAAAATATTTTCCTGCTCTAGAGAAGGTTATCGGGATAGATGCCGAAGAATCGATGCTTGAAGTGGCAAAAAAGAAAAATTGTGATCCGCAAATTGAATACAAAAATTTACCTATTGAGCAAGTCGAAACCCTTAGTCCTAGAATTTTTGACGCAATACTTGGCAACTACTCTCTTCATTGGGTGAAGGATAAAGAGAAGATGGTGGAAAAAATAAATTCACTATCACATATAGGGTCAGCGATGCTCGTTGGCACCTGTACAAAACTTCCGATTTTACTCCAAGCGATTGACGATGAGCTTCATAGCCAGCTCAAAATCAAAGAGCCGTCTCCCTTCTTCTATCTGAATCTCAGTGGGTGGACGAAGCTTTTTACAAAATATGGATGGCATCTCACCGCTTCTCACATCAGTAAAGATCAGCATACAGTCGCTAGAGGCGAACAATTTCTTTCTCAGTGGTTTGCCTCAAGTAGCGGAAAGGCATTGTATGGGAAAAGCCCGGAGAATCTTGAGAAAGGGTTTGTGGAAAAATTGCTTAAAAAACTTGATAAGGCGTTTTTAAACTCCCAGGGTGAGTGGCAGTTTATTGAAGAAACCCTTCTTATTGTGGCTGAAAGAGTAAAATGAAAAAGCCTTCTTTTGGAACTCTACTTAACGATCAGATTAAGAGGCAAGGATTGAAGGGGTATCTCCAATCATTTGTTGGGTTTTGCATTGCCCTTACTTGTGTTTATCTTCTCTATATTGGCGGCGTTACATACTATCGCTCCATTCAGGTCTTCAATCTCGCAAGAAAGGAACTTTTGGTTTCGGGAGGCTTAAGCTCGAATTTCAAAGCCCGGTTCAAGAAGATATGTGACCTTTCTGCATGCGAAGACATTTTGTTTGTGAGAAATCAGTCAAATTCCATTTTGGCTTCCGTTCCAGAAAATCAAGAGGGACTCACCGCCTTTGACCTTGATTCAAGAAAAATAAATTTGTACCCGTTGGGAATTAAATCTTTGGGTATTAACCGCATAACTTTTGAAATTCCAAATGTAGATTTTAAAATCTATCTTATCATTGGAACATTCACGGTTCTAAAATGGCCACTTTTTGCGTTACTTTTAGTTGGAGCCAGTGCGTTCGGATTTTTCTCTGCGACAAGAAGGGTTTCTGAGCGCGTTTCAAAAATTTTAGGAGAAGAAATCTCTACGCTCACTCGGGCAACTCAAGATCAGGATCCATTGGGAATGGATCGAAGCTTCATGACAAAAGAAGGAGATTTACTCCATGAGTTCATAGAAGAGCAGAAAAAACAAATCTCAAATTTTGTCTCTCAGGAAGTAGCAAACAAGAAAAATAGGGAGCTTTCTGAAGTGGCAGTACAATTGGCCCATGATATCCAAATTCCCATTGAAACATTAAAGTGTGTGGCCGAGGGTAAAGATGCCTTGCCCTCAGAGGACGCAGAGCTTTTAGAACTTGGCATTGATCAAATCAGTGACATATCTGAAGATCTCCTAACCCGATACAAAGGTATTCCGGAGTCCGAAGAATTATCTAGAATTCATTTGTACAGTGTCTTTGAAAAAATCTGTCGGGAAAAAAGTGTGATTCTTAGGACCAAGAATATTTCTTTCCATTTTGAATTTGACCAAAAATCTCTTGGGGCCTTTATCAGAGGAGATGCATCGAGCCTTTATCGCGCTATATCAAATCTTATAAGAAACTCAGTTCAGGCCGTCGATAAGACCGAGAAAATTGTTCGGCTTATTCTTAAAACTGATGGACCTCAGGCAATGCTCATCGTTGAAGACAACGGCAAAGGGATGCCGACCGAAATGATTTCCAAAATAGGGGTTAAAGGTGCCACCTTTGGGAAAGACGGAGGGTTGGGTCTTGGGCTTTCCCAGGCACGGCAGGCAGTCGAAAAAATGGATGGCAATTTCTCAATTACTTCAAGAGTTGGCGTTGGCACAACGATAACGCTCTTGTTTCCACTTGAAACTGAGCCCATCTGGTTTACTCATGAAATTCCAAACTCCTCATCAATCAGATACGTTGTAGCCGAAAATAGCCTTGCCGCTATTTTGAAAACTAAATTTAGTTCTGGCTCCGTTATTTCCCTTAAGGATTATAGCGAAAGAACTTTTAAGGCTTTAATCCATGATGAAAATAATTTTTTTATTTTTGGAGATGAGTTTTCAAAAGAGGGCTCTGAAGTTAGAAGGGTAATTTCCGAGTATGATCTTGCGAGGCGTTCCTTATTAATTTTGGGCAATTTTCAAAGGCAAAAAATCGCGGCTAACATCGAGAGTTTAGGGGTCAAAGTCTTTCCAAAGGCTCTTTTACCCCAAGTGAGATCGTCTCTAGAAAACCAAGTCATTGGTAAGTGTGACCTTATCCTGATTGATAACGAACTCATGATTAGAAAGACTTGGAGCTCCAAAGCAAGGAGAACGGGTCTCAAGTTTTTTGGTTTTGAAACACTTGATGATTTCCTAAGAGCAGAGATTTCAAAGAGTATCCCAATTTTCATCGACGTCAATTTGGGCCAGGGCGCTTCCGGGATAAAGGCTGCCGAGATTCTCAATGAAAAAGGGTTTAAAGCGATTCACCTATCTACTGGTATAAAGCTTGAATCGTGGCCAAGTTTTATTAGATCGGTCCGGGGGAAAGAGTTCCCGACCGATTTATTTCCGCCAAAGGTCGGCGGGGACCTACGCGAGCCCGTTAGAGATTTAACAAAGGTATTTTGATGCCTACAATTTCATTTTCGCCTAATCATCGCTTGTATTTAGAAGGTGACGATTTGGCAGAGTTCAAAGAGCTTAGTCAGGCCTTCTCGGAAGGCTCAGGTACTGGGCTCCTCTACCTTGATTTAGCTACCGATGTTGTCACGGAAGATCCCGCCTTTGCCTATTGGAAAGACTTCGCGAGGCTCTACCTCTCTCTTTTTTCGGCAACACCGAACCTTGAAAAGTATCGACTGAAAAATAATTTTCTAAAAATTGACTTGGACTCCGATGACCTCAATCGATTTCTCTTTATGGTTCCGCCGATGAAGGGTGCTGAATATATAAATCAAGAGTCGCTCGCGAACCTTTGGAACGAGATTGGAGAAACACTTCAAGACGACATCCTTAAATCAGATCAGGAAGTACCCGAGTATTTTGCGAAAAGACACTCTTCCGTCAACCTCCTTGGCCGGGTCTGTTTTCATCTTGCGGAAAATAAAGCGTCCCCTGATACGCCATTTGCGTTCTTAGCCACGTATGCCCGTCAGATTTCAAAGGAAGGTAACCTTCAGCATGTCCCATTAAAGGTTGCGCTAGAAGAACCGTCAAAAAATAAAAGTCTTTTTTTGCGCCTACTTTCACCTGTGCAAAAGGCCACCCGCGAGAGCCCTTTTCTTTATAAATTAGTTCACACGGGCGACATCTATGAAACTTTGGCCTGGACTCCGAAAGAGGCCTATACCTTTCTAAAGGATATTCCATTATTTGAAAAATCAGGAATTGCAGTTCGTGTTCCCAATTGGTGGAAGCCCAAAAATCCAAACCGGCCACAGATTTCAATAAAACTTGGCGATAAGACCCCTAGTCAAATGGGGCTAGATTCGTTGGTTGATTTTAATATGTCAGTCGTTCTCGGTGAACAAGAACTTAGCCAAAAAGAAATTGAGGATCTTCTAAAGGTTACGGAAAATCTCATTTTCTTTAAGGGTCAGTGGGTTGAAATTGATAAGGATAGACTGAGCGATCTTCTATTAAAATGGGAGACGCTTTCTGAGGGTTTTGAAGAGGGAATCGGTTTTGGCGAAGCCATGAGACTTCTTTCTGGTATGGATCAAGGCCCGGGGGATGTGTCGTCAGAGAGCGAACGAGGTTTCACCCGTGTCATATCTGGAAAGTGGCTTACTCAAATTCTAAATGAAGTCCAAAGCCCTGAAATTGATAGGCAGGTTGATCAAATTTTATCATCTAACCTTCACGCTACTCTTCGTCCTTATCAAAAGGCAGGGGTCGCGTGGCTTAATCATCTAAATAGTTTACGTCTCGGCGGGATTTTGGCTGATGACATGGGCCTTGGCAAAACCATTCAAGTTCTTTCGTTACTATTACTCAAAGAACATTTCTTAAAGGGAGACTTCAAGAGTCTTCTTGTTGTGCCAGCATCACTTATCGGGAACTGGAAAACCGAGATCGGAAGATTTGCACCTACTCTAAAATTTTATGTCGCACATCCTTCGGGTGACGGTTACCAGAAGCCAAAGCAAAATGATTTTGATCTCGTTATGACAACTTATGGGTCGCTCTTGAAATTGAATTGGGCAAGCGATATAAAGTGGGGAATCGTCATTGCCGATGAAGCTCAGGCCATCAAAAATCCAGGCGCAAAACAGACAAAGGCCATAAAGGC
>Ga0207013_1014_pt1 | contig 49189 bp, 42 predicted proteins | sample Alteio_BWMinCont_55_FD_153501 | JGI IMG/M metagenome (GOLD analysis project Ga0207013, IMG submission 153501) | Enriched cells from forest soil in Barre Woods Harvard Forest LTER site, Petersham, Massachusetts, United States -... | ecosystem: Environmental > Terrestrial > Soil > Temperate forest >...
TGATTAACAGCTATATGCCATGAGCTCGTTGTTTAATCTATTCGGCTCGAATATGACTATAAAATGAGCCGAATAAGGGGTCTAATCGGCTCATTGCATTGCGGCTCAACAGGCGCATGTAACATTTTTGCGGATAGAGCTTTCCTTTTAAACCTATTTATAATTTTTCTCTAACTTGTACATCTAAAATTCGTCCAGATGAAAACCTGCAAATACCTTTTGCTATCGCTGTTAACTTTATTTACCTGCAATGCCTTCGCCCAGCAAGCTACTGATAGTCTATACCAGGTACGCGGCTTTGCTATATCAGCCCCAAAGCCAAACGGCGTTGATGATTTTGTTAAATTTATTAATGAGGAACTGGCGCCGCGTAAGGTAAATACGCTCATCATCAGGGTAGATTATAATTACGAATTTAAAAGTCACCCGGAGCTTCGGGACACGGCAGCGCTAACAAAACACGATGTTAAAAAGATAGTAGCGGCATGCAAAAAGAATAATATCAGCATTATCCCGCAGATAAATTTGTTGGGCCATCAATCATGGGCAGCCGGATTGGGTATGTTGTTAAAGGTATATCCCGAATTCGACGAAACACCATGGGTGAAAATGCCAGCACGGGCCGATTATAAATGGCCCAATGCCGACCTGCTATACTGCAAAAGTTATTGCCCGCTTAGTCCGGGGCTGCATAAAGTAGTATTTGATTTGATTGACGAGATAACAGACGTATTTGAAGCTAAAGCCTTTCATGCAGGCATGGATGAAGTATTTTACCTTGGGGAGGATAAATGCCCACGTTGTGCCGGGCGGGATAAAGCTGTGCTTTTTGCCAACGAAGTGCAAACTATTCGCGACCATTTGGCTGAACATAACCAGGAACTCTGGATATGGGGCGACCGCCTGATCGACGGCAGGACGACCGGCATCGGCGAATGGGCAGCAAGTTATAACGATACCTATAAAGCCATTGACCTTATCCCGCGTGATGTGGTAATATGCGACTGGCAATACGATAAAGATAACCAGACGGCGGTTTACTTTGCGCTAAAAGGCCTGCGCGTAGTAACCTGCGCCTGGAACCGCCCACAAGTAGCTGTAAGCCAGGTAGAAGACCTGTACCGTTCAAGGGCTCTATCGGGCAAAGAACTTAAAGGGCGTTTTTATGGGATTGCAGAAACCATATGGTCATCGCCTGTACAGTTTTTTAATGGCTATTATGGCAAAACACCCAGCCCGGCAGCCGGCGATAATACGCCCTGGAATACATTTAAGGTGATGTTTGATAAGGTGGGGGAGATGGATAAGGCAATTGCGGCTAAATAATGAGGTGTCATTAGTCCTTAGATAATTGTTGTATTTCCTGTCTTATCCTATAAATACTATTTTCATATTTTATTTTCAATAATTTCTGAAAGTTTAATAAATATAATATATTTGCTTTATGGAATTAATGCGTGTTATTGTTTATGCTGGTTTAAGTAAAAGTAGGGGAGTGCCTCAATTTCATATACAAGACTTACTTTGCATAGCTGGCATAGCACAAATAGCGCTGGTGATCGGCAGCCTGGTTATTCCGAAAATACTGAACTGGAAGCCAGAGCTGGGAAAAGTACGGCCGTTAATTAAACAGATGTTCTGGACATATGCAGCCTATATCCTTGTAATAAATTTATCTTTTGGATTACTTTCTGCCTTTGATTTCCGGGAGCTAATCAACGGTTCCAATCTTGCCATGGTTATTACCGGTTTTATAGCTGTTTATTGGGTATCAAGGGTTTTAATTCAATTCTTTTACTTTGACCGAAGGGATTTTCCCACAGGTAAGCTAAATATGCTTGCAGAGGTGTTATTGGTTGCGCTCTTTGTATTCCTCAGCCTGGTGTATAGCCTGGCGTGTTATACTAATTATATCCAAATCTGATCATGGTAGTGCTTTTGCATATTTTTTGTTTCGCGCTTTTGAACTTAATAATAGTGCTGCTTGGATATATATTTTTAAAAAGGCACATGGTATTAGAAAGCTGGGGCATGCTGATTGCAAGCATCCTGCTAATTTATTTCATTTTCCTTCATGACGGCCCGGTACTGCGTATGTTAGCAATAATTGCTACAACTTTTACAGCTATGAAAGTGGTTGCTGTAACAGTGGGTTATGAAAATAAAAATAAAAGTCGCGGCCTTAAGTTTAGCCAATGGCTGGCGTTTGCTATAGGATGGGCTGGTATGCGGGCGCAGCCTTTTGAAACTATGGGGGCAAATGCCCTGCCAAATGCCTGGCCAATGATAAAGTTTGGAATAAGCAGGGTTATCGCCGGGCTGTTGCTCATTCTATTGGCGCATATAATTGTTTCGCAGCACTTAAATTGCACTGTAACGCATATGTTGGTAAGCGCAATATTATTAGTTGCTTTAAGTTTGACTTTGCATTTTGGCGTTCTAAGTATAAGTGCAGGTGGGTGGAGGCTTTTGGGCGTTAACACTTATTTATTATTCAAAGAGCCAGTAAAGGCATTGAGCCTTGCGGAATTTTGGAGTCGACGTTGGAATATCGCCTTTAGTGAGATGACGTCAATAACTGTATATCGCCCCCTGAAAAATAAAATTGGGAGCGCAATGGCGTTAATGTCCGCCTTTATATTTTCCGGATTTCTGCATGAATTGGCCCTTAGCGTCCCTGTAAACAGCGGCTACGGTTTGCCGCTATTGTATTTTGTTATCCAGGGTTGCTTGGTGTTAGTCGAAAAAGTAATTGTTGATCGGAAGGTTAGATTCTTACAGCGTAATATTGTTGCCAGGTTTTGGACATTGTTTTGGGTGATAGCTCCTATGCCATTGCTGTTTCATACCCAATTTATTAAGGAAATAGTATGGCCGTTGGCGGGGTTGAAATATTAAGATATGTTCCTCATAAGAAAATAAATGCTATATTTATTCCAGATCTCGCGCTTATCATGGTTAAAAAGTTTACACATAACCCCTTGTTTATATTTTCCCCCTTCCTTTTTTACTATGTATATGTTATTGTTATAAATAAATGGCCCACTTTATATGGTGATGAGATACGATATGTTGATTTTGCGCATAACCTTATACATGGCTTTTATTCGCCGCCTGCGCCGCATATCAACCTCTGGAACGGACCGGGTTACCCGCTTATGATAGCACCATTTATTGCATTAAAAATACCAGTACTTTTTATTACTTTATTAAATGGCTTGTATCAATACCTGGCTGTCGTACTATTGTACAAGGCGCTACGACTGATCGCCACTAACAAAATAGCCCTGGCAGGCGGCCTTTTATTAGCTATTTACCCCAATGCTTTATCCATCTTACCCGTTTTGTACACAGAGGCATTTACCTGCTTTTTGGTGTCATCCTTTATTTACACTATTACCCTTTATTATACCAGCGAAAATAGGAGACATTGTGTAATAGCTGGGCTGATACTTGGGTACCTGGTACTTACAAAAATTATTTTCGGTTATGTGCTTATTATAAGCCTGGTTATTTGCCTGGCATGGTTGCTATTCAAAAAAATCAGGCCTAATTATTTTAAACCGGTAAAAATACTGCTTATTGCCTTTGCCGTTACACTGCCTTATTTGGTTTATACATGGCATATCACCGGAAAGGTTTTTTACTGGGGAAATTCAGGTGGGATGAGCTTGTACTGGATGAGCACACCTTATGAAAACGAGTATGGCGACTGGAAAGTCCCTGAACTAACTAATAATCAATACCCAACACTTTTTAAATCTAAAGAGGTGGTTGCTATCTTAAAGAAAAACCATTCGAAGGAGATGCAATTTATTTTAAAGCATAATGAAATTGAGCAGGATGCACTTTTTAAACAGGCTGCTATTAATAACATCAAAAACCACCCATTAAAGTTTCTCAGTAATTATTTTGATAACTATTCGAGGATGCTGTTCAACTTTCCTTATTCATATGCTTACCAGGATGCGGCCATAGTGCGCAATATCATAACCGGGTCGCTGATTTTATGGGCTTCGGTAATTGGTGTTGTTTTGACATGGCGCAATTGGCGCAGCATAATTTCGCCGGTAAAATTTTTGTTATTAATAACATGTATTTATTTGCTGCTGAGCGGGGCATTAAGCGCATACCCCAGGCAACTGGATGTTATGGTGCCTGTGCTGCTTTTTTGGATAGGCTATTTGGCTGCCAACTTGAAAAAGGTAAGCCTGAATTTTGCGGTTAAAGAAAGGTTGGAGGATATTGATTTGATGGAGATGGTGGGAGAAGACAGCGTTGATAATAACGCTTTTTAATTAGACCATAAACAATAACCGCCTAAAATAAACAATCATAATCTCGATGCCCCCATTCAAATAATTTTTCAATAAACCATTGAAAATTTATCAAAAAAATACAATATTTGAATAGTAGCAGCATCGCTGCAAAATAGTCCTGAATCTTTAACAACGGCGCCTTTCCGAAATGAGGAACCTATGATGAAAAAAACCGAAAATATCGATATCGCCATTGTCGGCGGTGGTGTATCCGGCGTTTATAGCGCCTGGAAGCTTAAACAAAAGTATCCCAACAAAAAAATTGTTGTTTTTGAAGGCTGGGACCACATAGGTGGTCGCCTTTTGTCAGTTGTACCGCCCAACATACCTGATATGGTAGCCGAACTTGGCGGAATGCGGATACTTCAAAACGCGCAGCCGCTTATTGTTGAGCTTATCAGGCAGCTAAACAAGCAGCTACCGGACGACAACCAAATTGAGTTATACGATTTCCCGGTAGATGAAAATCAAAATATAGCCTATTTGCGTGGCGTGTACCTACGGCTGTCGGACTTTGCTTCGAAACCCGATAAAGTACCTTATAAACTTTCGTTTTTGGAAAGGGGCGGCTCGCCGGGTGGTATTGTTGTTAATGCAATTGAGCAAATTGTACCCGGCATTACCAATCCTAAGTTAACCGAAGAACAACGGCGTGTAATGGCACGGGAAGCCTCATTCGCGGGGGAGCCACTTTATAAGCAGGGTTTTTGGAATGTATTATACCGGGTGATCAGCGGTGAAGCTTACCAATTTGGTTTGGATGCAGGTGGCTACAATTCAACCTTATCCAACTGGAATGCGGCTGACGCTATCCCGTGGTTCCTGACGGATTTTGGCATTGTACCGCAATACAAAGGGTTTAAAAACGGGTTTCAGCAGGTGCCTAAAACCCTTGCCGATTTTTTTGTGAAACTTGGCGGCGAGATACGCCTTAACACAAAGCTCAATGGTTTTGAAAACGTTGACGGCAAGTTTCATTTAGCCTTTAATGAAACCACCGTTATTGCAGATACTTTGATATTGGCCATGCCACGCCGCTCGCTTGATCTGCTTGCGCCAACAAGCCCGCCTTTACAGCGGGCGAAGCAGTTGATAACCAGCGTTACGCCCCGGCCACTTTTTAAACTGTTTACCACTTATACCAACCCATGGTGGATGGCTGCCGGGTACACCGATGAAAAAACAGGAAAGTTTGTGCCTGTCGAGGCTGGTCGCAGCGTTACCGACCTTCCCGTAAGGCAAACATATTATTGGCCGTTAAATACCGGGAAGCCTGCTACAAAAGGTGAATCGATGCTATTGGCCAGTTATGATGATGGCAACAATATAGGTTTTTGGGACGGCTTGCGCCCGCAACGCAAACAGGCCTGGAGTGAAGGCCTGCAACATGCCAAAATTGAAGCCCCATTTTTAGGGGAAGAAAAAAATGACAAGACCGACCTTGACTGGTTTGAATATAAAGCTCCCATTGCAATGGTTGAGGAAGTAGCCAGGCAATTACAACTGATGCACGGCCTTAGCCACACGCCAATTGTTAAAAACGCAGCCTTCCGGGATTGGGGCGAAGACCCGTTTGGCGGCGGATGGAACAGTTGGAATATTGGTGTAAAAAGCTGGGAAGTAAAGGAGCAGATAACGCAACCTATAGACGATTTACCGCTTTACGTTTGCGGTGAAGCATATTCAGATGCCCAGGGCTGGGTTGAGGGCGCTTTGCAAACTACGGATATTATGCTGAAGAAAGTAATGAAAAAATAGAACGGCGCTTGATTAATATAGGAAATAACAAAGCCCGATTTGCCACAGCAAACCGGGCTTTTCCAGGTACTCCCAACCATAAAAAGGTCGAACCAATTTTTGGAATATTTGCGTAAAATTGCCTCATTATCAAAGACATTGGGTCTTCATTTCTGCTGATTTGATCCATACCCATCTTATTGAACGGCCCGAAGGGTAACAACAACGCTCGTATGACCGGTATCAACACCGGGATTAAAGCCAACTTTCATCAAAAAATCGCCGGAATAGACACTTTGCGGACTGATACCGGATAATTTTCCCGGGTACAGGTTAACCTCCGTCAACTTGTACCGCTTTGCAGGGTCAAGTCCTTTGAGCCGGATAGGTTGCTTCGTTCCCTGGTCATAGCGATAATTAACAAGATAATTGAACATAACAGCGGATGCTTTTGCAGAATCTACATACATAACGGACGCAACGCTGCTTTCCTGCGGATCGGACAAGCGGTATTGTTGTCCCTGCCAAATTACCGGCTTCAGGGCGTCATAGGTTTTTACGGCATTTTTGCAAAATTCCAGGTCCGCAGGCTTTAGTTTATCAATCACAATGTCAAACCCAAGTTTGCCCATCATCGCTACGTCCACATGAAACTTCAACGGCTCATTACCCGAGTCTGTTACATGGTTGGAACTTGCTATTGCGGGGTAGAAATAAGAATACTCCCATTGCATAAAAATGCGTTCAAGTGGGTCGGTATTATCGCTTGGCCAATATTCTGTAAAGTATTGCAGCGCATTATAGTCCACGCGACCGCCGCCCCCCGAGCAGAGCATCATTGGGACAGCCGGATATTTATCCCTGATACGTTTTAATACCAAATACAGGCCCTCAACATAATCGACATAGAACTGGGACTGGGCGTGCTTGAGATAAGCAGAATAAGCATTATAGATGACCGCGTTGCAATCCCATTTGATGTAAGCTAATTTAGGGTCGCGGATGAAAAGTGAATCGATTACATGAAACACAAAGTCCTGAACGGCGGGATTGGTAAGGTCCAGCACCAATTGGTTTCTGAAATAATATTCCTCCCTGTTAGGTTGTTTCACCACCCAATCCGGGTGCCTGCTATACAATTCGCTTTTGGGGTTGACCATTTCCGGTTCCACCCATATGCCGAATTTTATGCCTTCGCCATCAGCCTCGTGGCCAATTGACGAGATACCGTTGGGTAACTTCTGGCGATTTTCCTGCCAGTCGCCTAATCCGGCATGATCGTCATTCCTTGGATATTTATTCCCAAACCAGCCATCATCCAGCAAAAACATATCTACGCCAAGCTGTTTGGTGTTTTTTAACAGCTGACGTAGTTTATCCTCATTAAAATCAAAATAGGTTGATTCCCAATTATTCAACAGCGTAAGGCGCGTGCCCTTGCCGTCAAGCAATTTATAATTACGCGCCCAGGATTGCAGGTCCCGGCTGGCCCCGCCTTTACCCATTGTAGAAAAAGTATAAACAAACGGCGGCGTTTCAAACTTTTTGCCCGGTTTTAAATGATATGCAGAAGCGTAATTATTGATCCCCGAGATAATCCTCAAATTATTCTCCGGGTCTACCTCAAAGTCCTGCCGGAAGTTACCGCTCCATTCCAGCGCACCAAACAATACATTGCCTTCATCTTCGCTTGCAGGTTTATCCAGTGATACCATAAAAACCGATGGCATAAAAAGATTTGCGCGGGTACCCAGCTTACTGTCAAGCGTTTTGATGCCATGCGTTAGCTGGGTTTCTTCGGGCTGCATCTCTTTTTCCCAGTCGCCATGGTATTGACGCAGCCAGTAACTACCTGACTTTAAATACAGATTTGCCGAAGCAAATTTTTGCAGCACAATATCATCTTTTTCGTGATTGACAATAACACTCCATTGCTCGATGACATTTTCTTTATAATAAGCCTTGTAATAAAGTGTTACTTCGATGGTATAGACAGGATCTTTCATCACAATCTTCAGCAACTCAACATCCGGTGATATTTTAACAGTTGTGTGGCTAACATATTGAAGATCGAGCGATTGATTGCCATCGGCATGTGTAACAGTGATAGCCGGTTCAAGCAAATTCCTCGACCCGGAGGAGGTATATACCGAATTATACATTCCGGTATAATCGGCCTTTGATCGTTCTACCGCCGGGAGCGCACTATAATCTGATCGATTATCCAGTTTAACGCCCAGGTATATATAATGCAAACGCTTTTGCGCATCGGCCTGTATAACGAGCGCACTTTTGCCTGTTTCTAACGAAATGACCGTATCCTGCGATCTGGCGGTCTGGCCTATCGATAATAAACCGATGAGCATTGGTATGCCGCGTATGCAGGCTGATAATGGTTTCTTCATTTTTTTGGTTGTTAGTGCATTGAGATGGCTTGGTCCACCTCTTCCAGGTTTTTCCCCTTCGTTTCTTTTATCCTAAATAAAGCAAATAAAAACCCGGCTGCACATATCACGGAATAAATATAAAAAGTGTTCTCCTTCAAACGTTCAAACAGCGGAGGAAAAGTGAATACTAATATAAAATAAGCAAGCCAAAGGCATACTACCGCGATAGTAATAGCCGCAGCACGTACGCCAACCGGGAAAATTTCGGAGATCAGCACCCATATTACCGGGGCTAATGTCATAGCGTATGTGCCGATTGCCGCTAAAAGCAGGCCCGACAACATGCCTGAGCCCGACTGTAATGCATTTACAATAAGCACATACAACACACTTAAACCACCGGCCCCTATCAGCATCAGCGGCTTTCGGCCCAATTTATCAACAAGGGCCATTGCCAGAATTGTAAACACCAGGTTTACTGCGCCGATGAAAACCGTTTGCAGAAGTTGGTCGTCTTTTGAGGCGCCGATGCTTTGAAATATTTTTGGCGCATAGTTAAATACGGTATTTATGCCGCAGAATTGCTGAAACATTGCAAGGCCGATCCCTGTTAAAAGGGCTGGCAATACCGCACGCTTAAATGCTGCAGCATAATTTATCCTGGCTGTGCCGATAACGGATTTTTTGATCACCGACAAGGATTCGCGTACGTATAGGTCATCTCCCATTTTACCCAGAATAATTTCGGCGGCCTGCATTTTATTGTTACGGATGAGCCATCGCGGGCTTTCGGGTAAAAAATATGCCCCTACCAGGAACAACCCGGATGGTACCACACCCAGGCCAAACATCAGGCGCCAGGCATCAACACCATTATTCCGCAATGTATAATTGACCAGGTTTGTGATGAGGATACCCAAAACAATGGTTAGTTGGTTCATCGCCACGAGGCGCCCCCTTATGGCTGCCGGAGCTATCTCAGAAATGTACATGGGCGATAGCATTGATGCCATACCAACACCTGCACCTGCCGCAAACCTTGCTACCAGGAAGAAATCGCGGTTTGGCGCAATTGCCATAGCAAGCGACGAAACGGCGAATAATGCTGCGGCAATCATGAGGCCCGGCCTCCGGCCATATTTATCAGCTACCTGCCCGGCAAATATGCACCCCACTATGGCCCCAATGGCCAATATGCCGGTGGCAAAACCTTCCCAATAGGAACTAAACGCAAATTGCTTTTGCAAAAATGGTAAAGCGCCTGATATTACTGCGAAATCAAATCCGAATAAATACCCTCCCAATGCCGAGATGAAAGAGATGCCTAATATGTACCGGTTCTTAAAATTTGATTGCTGCATTTTTAAGGTTTAAATCATTGTTAATTTCTATTCACAAACGGAGAACTCATAGATGGTTTCACTTATCATACGCTGACCTGGCTTCAAAATGGTGCCGGGGAAGCAGGGGTGGTTTGGAGAATCCGGAAAAGATTGCGTTTCCAGCGCTACAGCCCCATGTTTATTGTAAGCAACGCCCTGGGGGCCAATAATATCGCCCAGCCAATCATTGGCGGTGTACAGCTGCAATCCAGGCCTGTCTGAATATACTTTTAATACCCTTCCAGACATCGTATCTGAAAGAGTAGCCACCAATCTCACCCGGCCGGCTATGTAATCATTCAAAACAAAGTTATGGTTGTAACCGCCCGATGCCATTACACCTGCCATATTGGTTCCGATCTCCCTGGCACATAAAAAATCCATCGGGCTGCCTTCAACCGGCAAAATTCTGCCTGTGGGCAAATTATGCCCGTCATTTTCTGTATAGGCGCCTGCATTTATCTGCAATGAGTGCTTCAATATATCACAGGAGGTAAATCCACCCAGGTTGAAATAGGAGTGGTTGGAGAGATTTACGGGTGTACTTTTGTCGGTAACAGCATCATAAATAATTTTCAGCCTATTGTTCCGGCCCAAAATATATTTTACGGTTATCCATAAGTTTCCGGGGTACCCCTCGTCACCATCGGGACTAAAATATTCCATAATAACCCCTGCCTCCGTTTCTTCCTGGATAAAGGACCTGATCCTCCACACTTTTTTGTTGAACCCCTTAAAACCGCCATGCAAGTGGTTCACCCCGTCATTTTGCGAAAGTGAAAAAACATTCCCATCTAATTCAAATTTTGCACTTGCTATCCTGCCCGCATACCGCCCTAATATACAGCCAAAATAATGGGGGTTGTGCTGGTACCTGCTAATATTTTCATACCCTGCCACAATGTTATGGTGTTTGCCGTTACGGTCGCTTGTAAATATGGCGGTTATAGCGGCCCCCAGGTTCGACATCTCTACAACAGTATTATCATTACTGATCGTTATCAGATATAGAGGATCGCCGTCCAGGAAACCGCAATGGTCACTTGATACCGACAACTGCGCTTTGTTGCTATCTAACATGCGCCTTACTTATTTGGTGAAAAAAATCGGCCATTCGCAGGTGGACCGCAGCGCCCTGGTGGTTAATGTCAATATCTAAAACCTTTTCAAGTAATACCTTGCCCTGTTCAATTTCCCCGAGCCCCATTTTACCCAAACCGATGAGGTAGTTGCAAAAGATGTAATTCCTGCGGTTTATATCTATGTCAAACACCAGCATATCCGGCAGCGAAACCGCAAAATAATCTATCCTTATTTCATCGTTCATATGTTCGGTTCCGAAATCAATAAAACGCCGGAATATTTCTTCCGCCTTCTGCGGCTCGCCAAGTTTTTGCCATGCAAGGGCCTGGTACAATATCTTATCCGGCTGAGGGTCGTTATAATAGATGGCCTGTACCGGTACGCTGTTGCCGGCTGTCGCCGCAACAAACCTTGCATTGGCCAAATCATTTTCCTGCAATCCCTCATGGGCGCACCCAAGTAAATAGTTTATATCGTTTTCCGGCGTGCTGTATAATTTCCCTTCACCCAGGTTCTCGGGATACTTTTCAAGCTTACATAACAGTTCAACAGCTTTATGATAATCGCCATCCTGCAAAGCCCGTTTAGCCTGTTCGATATGGCAGAGTAAAAATTGCCCTATAACCTTACCTTCGCCGCCCTCCCATGGATGGAATTTGCGTGAGGCCAATAATTCCATCACTGTTTCGTATTCACTGATATTGTTGAGGATGGTAACCCGTTCAAGATAAAGGTCATCGCGCTGCATCACAAGATGCGGGTATTTATCAAGTAGTTGAAGCCGTTCCTTAAACGGTTTGCCGCTGATCTTATACAATTGGTCCAGCTCCATCAGCACGCGTGCATCAATGAGATCAAGCTTAAACGCTTGTTCCATTTCTGCAAGGGACCGTTCGCGTTCGTTTAGTTTATTGTAGTAAGCCAACGATAAATTGCGGTGAACCGTGGGAAAACCGGGATCCAGCTTCGCCGATGTTTCCCAGCAAATAATCGCCTCATTGTATTGGCGCTTATCATACCAAAGATTACCCAGGTAATAATATGCCCTGGCATCGGAAGGGTTGACGGTGACTGCATTTTGAAGGATGAGTACTTCCTCTATCTTGTTCGGAAAATAAATAGCCTCGTTGTTAGCGGCAGCTTGTCCGGCATGTAATTTTGCTTTTTCAAAATCGCCAAGTTTTGTTGCAAACCAACTCTTATAGTATAGCACGATTTGATTTTCCGCACGATAGCTTTGTTCATATCCCTCCAAAACCAACAATGCATCCCGTTGCAAACCGGCCTGCCCGTAACTTAATGACAACTCCAGGTAATTATTAGGCTCGCTACGCGTCAGGTTAGTGATATTCTTCAGTTTCGCAGCAGCATCTTGCTTTTCACTTGCAAGCAGGTATTCTTCAAACAAACAACCATAGTTGAACGGGTCTATCACTAACGACTCCATGATAAACGCCAATGCTTCACCAGGCCAGCCACTAAGGCGCAACAATGAAGCTTTAAGGTGCCTTGCAGGCGAGCTGTGATAATTGCGTACCAATGATTTTTCGACCAAAGCCAGTGCTTCTGTTGTTTTCCCTTGCGCGGTTGCTATTCGCGCCAGCTCCAGGTAGGCACTATGCTGCATAGCATCGTTCCAGGCTGCCTTATAAAAAGCGTCAAAAGCCTCATCCGGCCTATTTTGCAATTTAAGGCTCAAGCCGAGATTGAAATAGGGTTCGCCATCATACGGGTTTGGATTCCTTTTGGTAATGGTTTTGATAGCAGTCCTGAAATATGGTTCGGCCTTTGCAAACTGGCCTCTTTTTAACAACAATAAACCGATGGCGTTATTGCAGCGGATATCGCCGGGGCTTCTCCGCAACGCTTCTTCATAATAATCCAGCGGATTATAAGTAGCATGCCTGTATTGCTCCAGGTGCAACCCGTTTAAAAACAGGTCCTCAATCTGTTCAATTTCCGCAGGTTGTTTTGCGGCTACTGCTGCCGAAGGGATTTCCTGGTCTGTATTTTTTTCGGGTTGATAGCTAACCAGTGTCAAACCTTTATTATCCGCAACCACTATTTGCAGCTCTGTTTCGTCAAGATCGGCCGGGATGCTAAAATTGGAATCAAATATCATATCCGGGGCTATGGTTGCCGTAAAGCTTTTTACTTCGTGCCCGTTACGCAACACCTTAATTACGGCATGCTCATATAAGGCGGTGGCATAAACCTTTACAAAATAATCGTTGCCTTGTTTTCCGGCGCTGATCATAGCCTCTTTAGTTGCGTTTTTTACCACGCCTATTTGTGCATAAGGCATAAAATACTGCTCAAAAGTTTTGCCTTCATTGGGCTGGATCCACGAGAAATCGGGTTGGTTATCGGTGAATACACCTGTCATCAGCTCAATGTATGGCCCATCCTCATCGGTGAGGTTGCGGTCCCAGGCAAAGCCGAAATCGCCATTACCCCAGGTCCATTGTTTTTTGCCGGGCGATACGTGGTGATCGGCTACGTGCAGCATACCTCCCTGCGTGTCATGCTCATAGCAACCCATAAAGTCGTATTTTGACTGTATTGCCATATACGATGTGGGCACAGGGATATTTTTATAGCGCGAAATATCGGTACCGGGAGCATAGTTTACTTTGTAATAAGTGCCTGTTGCTATCGGGAAATCGGAAACATCCCTCTTGCCATGATCAAAAACTGCGTAAACATCCGGTGGGAAAACGGATTGATAATAATCGTTGACCTTGACTGCCGGATTTGCCCACCACAAAAATGTTTGCGGGAATGGCGTAGGATTAAAAAGTTTGCCGCTTATTTCCAGGTAGGCTTTGCCGGGATATAGCGTAAAACCTGCCATACCTTTTGTGCGAAACATGATCTCCAGTTCGTTGACCCAAACAGTTTTACTGCCATCCGGATTTTCCTGTATTTTATAATCAACCGGCGAGAATGTGCTGGGGCGATGATGCTGCGGCCAGTTAAACTCAATACCCCCGGATATCCACGGGCCTGCAAGGCCAACCAGGGCGGGTTTTATCACCTGGTTATAATATACAAAATCGCGTTTTTTAACTTTATCGTAGGCCCTTTGCACCCTGCCGCCCAGTTCGGGCAATATCATTATTTGCAGGTATTCGTTTTCAATGAATACAGCTGTATATTCCTGGTCATGTTTTTCATCTTCTATCTTTTCAATTACGGGGTGGGGATAAACTACGCCGCTGCTGCCCTGATACACTCTTTTCTCGAGGAACATCGGGTTCTTTTCAGGTTCCCCGGTTCTGTAAGTAGGAATGCTGACTTGTTCAACCCAGGCTTTTACTTCCATATATTATACTAATTTATTATTTTTTATTGGTTAGATGGTACCAGCTTCACCATGATGGCATCAGCAGTTGGTATGCTAAAAGAAAACGAATCCTGGCCTTTTGCTATTTTACCTATCGGCTGGTCGGTCAGGAAATCTTTAATGATATACTCACCGCTCCCGAGTCCGAGGTCTGCGCGGCGCCAGGAACGGTCGAATTGTTTTTTTGTATCGAAATTGAATAACGAAAGCAATGTTTCAGCACCAGGCAGGTAAAATGCTATTTGCTGATCAAATGTCTCGCCATCGGCAAATATCAAAGGGGTAAATGCCTTCGGGTTACTAAAATAGGCACATAAATATTTGTTATCCAGGTATTTTTCGGCCCTTTCGTCAGCGAGTTTGTCGCGATAATCGGAGCCGTCGCCCAGTATACTGCCCATTGACATCATTGCAAACAACCGCGTCCTGATCTCATTTTCGGTCAGATCGTGGTTCTTTTCAAAGTTCTTCATAATGGCCACGTCCATGTTGGTGTATGGCCAAAGCGTACCCTGCACCCACCATAAATGCGAGCCGTTGGCTAATGACCCTTCCGTACTGCCATAATGCGGAAACCCCGGCTCATCATCGCGCAGGTGCGAATAAACATCGGTTGATACAAAACGGGTATGCGCATACTGGCTTGGGAACATGGGGGAAATGGCTTCCGTTATAAAAACGTCCTTTCCCATGATCGAGTCCGCCAGTGCCTTCAGCATTTTCATGCCGTAGTTATAAGCCTGCAGGCCGGTACGCACATTTGGATCATAGCGCCTTGTCGACTCCAATGCGCCCGCTGTCAAAAAATCTATCTTAATAAATTTGGCGCCGATTTCTTTCGCCTGCTTTAAATTGTAAATGACAAACTGACGAACGCCCGGATGAGTTGGGTCCAACGCAAGGCACCCCCAATCGCCATTTTTAAACCAGATAGGTTGATTTTTGTCATCACGAAGGACTACATCTGACAAATTATAATCCGTTCCTTCAAGCTTTGTATTTTCTGTATTATTTTTCCAAGCCCATTTGGCAAACGGAATAAAATAGAAACCCAGCTGCTGGTTCTTTTTTTCGATATACCTCCCAAAAGAAGCCAAAAGGCTTGTTGTGTAAATTGATTGATCATAAGAGTCGATACTAATGACCGGTTTTGAATATTTGTTAAAATTGGGGAGTGTCTGGATAAAATCGGCTATTTTAGTTACGTCCTTTGGCATCATTCTACCCTCATAACCTAATACGCCTTCAACGCCAAAGCTGTTCCAGTAAACCGGCGCATTGCCCTTCCAGCTAAGCTTGCCGTTAACAAGGGCATTGGCATTACCGTATTCAACAAAACCTTTACGTGTGTCCCCTCCGCATAAGTAAATGAAGGACGAATTAACAGATTTGCCTTTCATGGTCCCGTGGGGGGCATGGTCATGCGTACCATCGTTGCCGCCATAGTCCGGCGGGAGTGAAGGGTTATCCGCAGTAGCTGCGCCATCGTAAATTTTCAATGAGTCGATAACGCCCTTTTGTGCCGAGGCACGGTAAACGATACCCGTTTTCCAGAAATCATGGGAAATACTGCCCATTACCAAACCTGAGAAATCATCATTGTTATATGATGAAGCAAATTCAAAGCTGATACCCGTAAATGCCGGTTTTCCGGGTTCCCATTTACGCTCCAGTATATGCGACCAGTTATCATTATCAAACGGCACATCCAAAAAACGAGGTTCGGCGCCCGGTTGCAATAGTTGTGCTTTTTCCTGCGGAAGCACCGCAAGTGCGCAAATATCACTGGTTTCCAGTTCCATAGTTGTGCCATCACCTTTTACCGCAGTAACATTGGTAAGCAGGTACGGATGGTCCTGGTATACCAACACCTGCTGCGTGAGTGTGATACCTGCATCATTGCCGGAGTGCCGGATTATCACACGGATACCTTTACCGAGATCATTTTCAAATTCACCGGTAGCCGCCTGGTGTACCCTGCACGCCGAGGTGGAAATATAGCCGTCGGTTAACTCGTTTACATAAGCAATGGTGTTGTCCAGCACAACACCATTGCCAAAGCGATAGTTTAAACGCCCTGTTTTATAATTTACCGATACCGACGATCCGCCCGTACTGACTACAAGGCTATCATCATATTTTGTTACTTTTTGTGCCGAAACGGCTGCCGACAGCAGCAATAAGCATGGTACCAGGTATTTTATAACGGCGCGTTTTTGAAACTTCATCTATTATTTTATTTAACAATTAATATCCCGGGTTTTGCGCTTTTAAACCCAATGCCTGGTTGTTTTGCAGCTCGGTTAATGGGATCGGGTACAGCATATTTTTCGAAGATACATTCTGCTTCGGATGAGGATCGCTGCCGCCACCTCTCTCAACATAAGGATTGTCACGCTGCTGTACAAGAGATACAAGCAGACCGGTACGCTTAAGGTCGAACCAACGCCATCCTTCTGCTCCCAATTCCCGGCTGCGTTCGTCCATAATTTCACTGCGCAAGGTGGCCTGGTCGGTTATTGTAAAATCAAGACTGCCATTACCAAAAGCACGTTCACGTATTTTGTTAAGCGGCGCTAATGCATCTTGCATCTGGCCCAGCTCATTAAGTGTTTCCGCATACATCAAAAACACATCTGCCGAGCGCAGGTAGTACAGGTTCTTGCCTGAGTGGTATACATCAATATCGCTGGAAGAAATATCGTATTTTTTGACAGTAGGCTGTCCCGGATCCCACCACCAGGAGTCGCTGGAACCAGAGTTGGGGTCATAACGATAGCCATTGATGGATGCGTTGTAACGGGCATCATATTGATATTCCCACGAATAAGGCCTGGCAAAAACTGAATCTGCATAAAATGAAGTAGTGCACACTACGGTACCGCCGTAGCCTGGGGTATGGGTATTCCATGCTTCCCCTTGTATTGGCGGTCCTGCATAAGAACCATAGAGGTTTTGGAGACCTTGTGTATCATTCGAATTATCTGTGGAATACTGTATCTCGAACAGGGACTCTGCATTATTTTCGTGCTGCCCGTCAAACAGGTCGGCATAATTGGCCAATAAACTGATATGATAATTATTGATTAAATCCTCAAATGCTGTTTTGGCATCGGTATAATCATGCAGGGTAAGATATACTTTACCAAGTAACGCTTCGGCAGCTTCGACACTTGCGCGGCCTATATCATTGCCGGTAAGTTTGCTTTTTGGCCAGCAATTGGCCACCGCGAACTTCAAATCGGACTCAATCTGGCTATATACCTGCGCCTGTGGAATGCGCGGAAGGCCATTTGCAAACGATGTATTTTCAAGCGGCATCGGCACATCGCCATATAGCTGTACGAGGTAAAAATAGTACAACGCACGCATAAAACGGGCTTCGCCCACCAGGCGGTTTTGGACGGAGGGTTCGGCAAAATTTTTGATCTGCGGTATGTACAGTATTGCTGCATTGGCGTTAGCTATGCCCTGGTAGCAAACTGTCCAAAAACCGGTAACATCGGCATTTTGACTATTAAACGTAATGTCGTAAACATCCATGCCAACTATACCTGCATAATAAGCACCATAGCCCTGGGCCTGGTAGCAGCAACGTGCCTCATCGGTGCCAATTACCCCTATCAGCTGGTAGTCAGATTTTTTGAGGGTTTGTAATTGCTGGTAAATACCTGTTACGCCCGCTATCGCCCCCGGCTCATCTTTATAAACACTTTGCGCCGAAACAAATACTTCAGGTGTATAGTTCAACTCCTTTTTGCAGCCGCTTAAGCCCTGCAGCAGGATTACTGCGAGGCCAATGGACCATAATTTCTTTAAATATTGCTTAATACTTTTCATATAAAAAATGTTTTTAATGTTATAACCCTAATTTTGCCCCTAACAGGAATGTACGGTACCTCGGATAAATCTCATTCGCTGCATCGGCGCCGGCCACATCGGGATCAACCCCCTTATAACCCGTGAATAGGAAAGGATTAAGCACCTGCGCGTATATATTTAGACTGTGTACCTTTATTTTATCCAATAAGGTTGATGGAAAATCATACGCAAGCGTTATATGCTGTATTTTGAAATAGCTTGCATTTTGTATAGAGTAGCTTGAGCCCTGGCCTGGCCCCCCTGGGAGCGTTTTCAATGACGTTCCGAAGGCATTTGGTCTTGGGATATTGGTATTGGTGTTGGTTGGCGTCCAGTAATTGCCGCCTTGCACCGTTACATTCGAGGCATTTCCATATAACGCATTATAGTATGTCAAATCGGTAAAAGTAAGGTTATTGAGTTGCTGGCCGTATTCGTAGGTGCTGTATATGGTAAGCGACACGCTCTTATACCTGAAATAATTCCAGAAACTTCCCCATCCTTTTGGAATGCTTGAGCCTACAACCTCCTCATCTTCAGGGGTTATCTTACCATCGCCGTTTATATCCTTAATCTTGATATCGCCCGGTTTGCCGTTAGGATCAAGGGCAAAGTTGTCGCCTTGCTGGTACAGGCCGTTGTATACATAATTAACATAGGTTCCGCTTGGTGGCAAACCGACACGAAGCGCCAGGTTTACAGAGTCTCTGCCAGGGAACAGTTTGGTAACTTTGCTTTGATATTTCGACCAGTTGAGGGAAGTCTGCCAGGTAAAATCCCTGGTTTTTATAGGTGTTATTTTCAATTGAATATCGATCCCCTTGGTATTCATGGCGGCAACGTTGACGTATTCGGTCTGGAACCCAGATGAAGGCGCAAGCGGGAGCGGCATCAATAAGCTACTGATATCTTTATTATAAACATCTACGGACAATTGGATGCGATTATCCCAAAACGCTAAATCTGTACCGGCATTCAACTGGTGCTGCACTTCCCATTGCAGCGAATTGTTGCCGAAGACGCCGTTTGTACCCGCAGCAGAGTACCCGCTGGTTACTGAAGAGCCATTGAACGGATAAGTTGCAGGATCATAACGTGTGTATATGGCATCGTAAGGCAAATTTTGGTTACCTACAAGCCCGTAGCTTAAACGTAGTTTAAAATCATTGAGCCATGTTTTTAATTTATATCCCATCCATGGTTCGTCAATTACGCGCCATGCACCGCTAACTGTCGGAAAGACACCGAACTTGTTATTGGGGCCGAAGCGGCTTGACCCATCCTGGCGTATAGTAGCATTTAAAATATACCGGCCTTTGTATTTATAAACAGCCCTTGCGAATAATGAGCGTACCGCCCAACCATCGTAATTGCTGTTGTCCTGTAGCTTTTGGCCGCCACTGCCGATTGCTTTATAGGAGAGCAGATCGGTGGGGAATTGATCTGCCTGTATATCTGTGGCAAAATCTTCGTGCTTTTCAAAAGTAAAACCGCCTAATAGGTTTACCTCATGATCACCCGCTGTTAAATTATAGGTAGCCGTGTTTTCCCACAATACATCAGTAGCCCTTGTGTTATAGATCTCTCCAAAACCGTTTGTCGGTGTGTAACCGGGCCCTGTGGTCCTGGGATAATATTTATCCTCTTCTGCCTGGTAGATGTCGGCACCAATACTTGAACGTAATACCAGGTTTTTGATTGGTGTAAGCTCAAGATAAAGGTTCGCATTGGTGCGGTTGGTGGTATACAGATCTATTGCATCCAGCGCCAGCGTAACAGGGTTAAAAATAGTTGGGGTACCCGTTGAGTTATCAATATTTATTATTGGCTGACCGCTGCTATCATATATCGGCTGCAAAGGGCTTTCGGTAAGCGATTGCTGATATTCATTCGGCAATGCATTGTGGGTAATATCGTGTGTATAGTTAACGCTCGCCCCCAGTTTCAGGAAAGACCTGATCTGGGTCTCATCACGCAAAAAGCCCGAATATTTTTTATAACCGGTATTAACCAGTATACCGTCCTGGTTTTGGTATTGGCCGCTGAAATATACCCTGTTTGATCCGGTGCCATTGGATACCGAAAGCGTATAGTTCTCAGTCGGTGCATTGTTATGCAAAATTGCATTTTGCCAGTTATAGTTGGTGTATCCATTTGCAATGCTTTGCAACTCGTAACTATTAAATATCTTCCTGTCGGCTGTATCCGTTCCGGGAGCGCCAAATGTGCCGGGATCGGCATCCTGGAAAGCTGCCCGTCGCAGGGTAGCAAAGTCGCGGGCATCCAGCATTTGATAGGCGGGATTATTTACCTGGATACCTGTATACATCTCAAAATTTACGCTTGTGGCACCTGCCTTGGGCTTTTTGGTAGTAATAAGTATCACACCTTCGGCAGCACGTGAGCCATAAATACCGGCTGCTGCCGCATCTTTCAATATCTCTACCGATTCAATATCACTGGGGTTAATATTGCGTATGTCACCAACTAACGCTACACCGTCTACAATGTACAACGGGCCCTCCAGTTGTGTGATGGAATTCAGTCCACGTATGTTAACTACGGCACTTGCCCCCGGCTGGGTGCTTGCGCTGTGAACCTCAAGGCCCGGCGCACGTGACGCCAGGGCGGTTGCAAGGTTAGTGGATGGCATTTCGCTAACCTGCTCTGCCGAAATACTGGTAATTGCCCCCGTCAGGTCCTTTCGTTTCTCCGTCCCGTAGGCTATTACAACCACTTCTGCCAGGTTCCCGCTGCTCTTCATGAGGATAGTAATACTGGTGCTATCGCCCACTGTAACCTTTTGCGGTTCGTATCCCGTAAAGTTTACTTCAATGATAGATCCGGTGGCAGCATCCACAACAAAGTTACCTTTTGCATCAGCTGCAAATTTGCTAATGGTTTTGCCTCCGTTCTGCAGGGAAACGGTTGCAAAAGGAAGCGGTTCTTTCGTTTGCGAATCCTTAACCGTCCCTGTGACTTTTTTCTGTTGCGCGGAGGCAAACGCTATGCCTGCGATGAACAGTGTAAAAATTAGTAATAGTTTTCTCATTCTTTATTTGGTTTAATAAGGTTGCTATTTAATTGCAGGATGGACAATAAAACTCCTATGCAGATTTAAGTGAAAGTTCAGGAAACGAAAATACAAATCGTTTCCTGAAAAAATACTGTCAATTAAATCCTGATCCCGCTAAATAAAATACTATAATTGGTTTATTGTAACAAACGTAATACGATTATCAGCAAATTGAAATGACTAATATTATGAAAATGATGGATTTTTATACACTTTTACAAATACATTCCAGGTAAACCGATGTTAAAGGAAAAATCACCGCGAAAGAGAGAGGGATTTGAAGGCCAGCGCCTCATCGTCATCCCTAAAAAGATCGTTTCCGAATTTCTTGTCAAGGATCCGGTAACGAGGCAAATATATATTACAGATATTGGTTTTTACCCAAAGGCAATGTTTCATTATGCAGAAAGGTCGCATGGGATAAGCCAGCACATTATTATTTATTGCATCGAAGGTTATGGATGGATAGAGATCAACAAGAAACGCGTGATTATCTCACCGTCTCAATTTATTGCTATTCCCGCAAATACACCCCATCGATATGGCGCCGATGTGCAAAATCCATGGTCGATTTATTGGGCGCATTTTAAGGGTGAAAATTCGGCATTTATTGCGGACCTTATCGTCAAAAACTCAGATGACTATAAACCACAGTTAACTTTCAGTGAAGACCGCATCGGGCTTTTTGATGACATCTACTATAACCTGCAGAATGGCTACGGTGATGATACGCTGCGTTATGTAAATATGATATTTTATCATTTCCTGTCGTCCATGATCTATGAAGACAAGTTCAACCGGCTTAAAAAGACGATCAATACCGACGTTGTCGACAAGGTGATAAAATTAATGCAGGATAAGATCCAGCAAACTATCACACTCAGGCAAATGGCCGATTTTTCCAATCTTTCGGTTACACACTTTTCGTCGCTATTCAGAAAAAAAACCGGGCATTCCCCTATTGAATATTTCAATCACCTTAAAATACAAAAAGCCTGCCAGTACCTTGCATTTACTACTATGACCGTCAAAGAACTCGCATATTGCATCGGCGTTGAGGACCAATATTATTTCTCCAGGATGTTTACCCGTTTAATGGGTATCTCACCTTCAGTGTATCGTAAACGCAACGCTGAAAATAAATCGATAATAGGAACCTAACCCTTCATAACCGCAACATTGGTCAGTACGCCATTTACTGATGAATTTAGGAAAATTGCCTATTTAAATAATTATAAAATGCTATTCACTAATTTGCACCCATAAATTAGAGCAAATGCCAATTGCGTTTCCCAGCCCTTCACTTAACATTGAGTTGTACAAAACAATCAAAGAACTCTTAGGCAAACCAAGATATATCTCAAAGTTACCGATCATTGGGGGATCTAAAATATTAAAAATGTATTGGAGGAAGTTATAAAATCAATGAAAGATCCTACTTTTATAAAGTAACAGGCGAAGTGATAGTACAGATATTTAAAAAATTACACGAAAAATAACAAAGCCCTCCTGATTTCTCAGGAAGGCTTGTTTCAGTACCCAGAGCCGGGGTCGAACCGGCACGGCCTTGCGACCACAGGTGTTTGAGACCAGCGCGTCTACCGATTCCGCCATCTGGGCCTGTCCCTGTTTCAAACGGTGGATTAATTCGTTTAAATGCGGGATGCAAATGTATTTAAACTCTCCTTAATACGCAATAAATATTTTTGTCTGTAATAACAATCTGCAATTTCGTTCAATCTTTCTTCCTTAGCGGTATCATCAAGGCCTTCATAGCCGGCAGTAAAGCGGGCTATGCTTTCCTCAATATCACCCTCAATAGCAAGTACTTCCGCTGTCAGGTGGCCTAATTGTTCGGCATCGTCAATCTCCATAAGCCGTTCGTTAATATCCATCATTTCCATTAAAAAATCTGATGGTAATTGTGGTTTTGCGCCTTCTAAAAGCAGTTCGTGCGCCTTTAAAATGTACTCAAGGCGCTTATAAGGGTCGGATAATGTTTGCCAGGCCTTGTTATTTATGGTAGATAATTCTAAAATTTCCTGCTGTTTTGCCTCGTCCTCGTTGGCATAAAAATCGGGGTGGTATTGCTTGCTTAATGCATAAAATTTCTTTTTCAGCAAGGCAACATCCGGGGTAAATGATTCGGGGATACCGTAAAATTCAAAATAATTCATGGACAAATTTAGTCCGAAAGTCCGGAAGTCCGAAAGTCCGGAAGAAGAAAAAGAGTTTGGAGGCTTATTTATGACATAAAAAATGATAACGACGTTACAGCTTCTCCCAGACTTTACACACTTTTCCGACTTTCGGACTACAAAAAAGAATTCTCATATTTGCACATTAACTACGCACTATTTCACATTCTATGTTGTTTGAACAAATGCGGCAAAAGCCGTTCTTTATATTAGGCCCTTGTGTAATGGAAAACCAGGAGTTGTTATACACTGTCGCCGAAAAAGTTGCCGAAGCGGGGCAGAAGTTTAATGTCCCGGTTGTTTTTAAATCATCGTTTGACAAAGCTAACCGAACATCCATCCATTCCTACCGTGGCCCCGGACTTGAAAAAGGCATGGAAATGCTACTGAAAGTTAAAGAACGTTTCGGCCTGCCACTTACTACCGATATACACGAGCCATATCAGGCCGCCATAGCCGGCGAAGTGGTTGATATATTACAGATCCCTGCTTTTTTATGCCGTCAAACCGATTTGCTGGTGGCTGCTGCCAAAACGGGCAAAATTGTTAATGTAAAAAAAGCGCAGTTTCTTTCGGGACAGGATATGTTTTATCCCGCCCAAAAAGTGGTGGAAGCAGGCAATGGCCAGGTAATATTAACCGAGCGCGGCAACATGTACGGCTATAACAACCTTGCAGTTGATTTCAGGAATATTTATGATATGAAGGCGTTTGGTTATCCCATTTGCATGGATTGCACGCATTCCGTGCAGCGCCCGGGTGGTGCAGGCGGCAAAACCGGCGGCGACCGTACTTTTGTGCCCATGATGGCCCTTGCTGCAAAGGCATTCGGAGCTGATGGCTACTTCATGGAAACCCATCCCGACCCTGACCATGCATTAAGCGACGGGCCAAACATGGTGAAATTGCATGAGTTGTTTAAGGTTATTGAACCGCTAATAGGATAAGATTTAAAAAAATTGAAAGCCCTTTCTCCTTTGAGAGTTGGGTAAGGCGTTTATGAAAGATATTGCCAAAAGAGTTTTTAATACCGAAATCGAGTCGTTACGCTCAGTAGCGGACGCTATTGACGATGAGTTTACCAGAGTTGTTGATACGATATTAGCGGCCAGCGGCAAGGTGATCGTTATCGGCATCGGTAAATCTGGCATTATCGGAAAAAAGATAGCGGCTACTTTGGCCAGTACGGGTACGCCAAGCTTCTTTTTGCACCCTGGCGAGGCCTTTCACGGCGATCTCGGCATGGTTGGTGAAAATGATATGGTGATACTGATCTCCTATTCAGGCGAAACGGACGAGGTATTAAAGCTCATCCCATTTTTCCAATGGAATAAAAATGTGATCATAGGGATTACTGGTAACCCAAATTCAACTATTGCAAAAAATTGCCGCTATCATCTAAATGTTGCTATACAACAGGAGGCCTGTCCGCTGGCGCTGGCGCCTACGTCGTCAACCACGGCTACGCTTGTTATGGGAGATGCTTTGGCGGTTGCCCTGATGGAATCAAGACAGTTTCAGCATGAGGATTTTGCCCGTTTTCACCCCGGCGGCAGCCTGGGTCGTAAACTACTGGTAAAAGTAAAAGACCTGATGCGGGTTGATAACCTCCCATTTATAAAAGAAGATGCTTCCTTTACAGAACTATTGCTCCGTATGTCCGAAGGCCGGCTGGGTATGGTAATAGTCGGGGATGCCCAACACGTAAATGGCATTATTACCGATGGCGACCTTCGCCGCGCATTGGTGCGTACTCCTGATACCTCAAAACTCACTGTTACAGATATGATGACCAAAACGCCGGTATTTATTGATGAAAATGAGTTTATCCATCACGCAGAGCAGCTGATGATTGATAAAAAAATAACTGCAGTGCTTGTTGGTTCAGCAATTGAGCGGAATATCAGCGGCATTTATCAAATTTATAATCAATAGGATTTAGAGATTAGGTGGCTTAAGCCACTTTTCCGGGTATCGACGCAATAAGTTTCTTTGTATATTCTTCTTTTGGATGATAATAAATATCATCTGGGTCGCCCATTTCAATTATTTCGCCTTTATTCATTACCATCATACGGTCGGAGATATGTTTGATCACCGCCAAATCATGCGAAATAAAGATATAGGTAAGGTTAAATTCCTGCTGTAGTTCGCGGATAAGATTAAGCACCTGGGCCTGTACTGATACATCAAGTGCGGATACCGATTCATCACAAATAATAAATTTTGGCTGCAACGCCAGTGCACGGGCAATTACAATGCGTTGCCGCTGTCCGCCCGAAAACTCATGAGGATAACGGTTAAAATGTTCGGGTAGCAGGTTAACGCGCTCCAGTAGCTCCAATACCCTTTTTTTGCGTTGGGTGTTATTGGTGTAAAATTGGTGTACCTGCAATGGTTCCATTAGCGAGTCGCCGACTGTTAAGCGTGGGTTTAACGATGAATATGGATCCTGAAAAATGATTTGAATATCTCGCCTTATTTCCCGAAGATCATCTTTTTTAAGCTTCCGCAGGTCGGTGTTTTCAAAATTTACGCTGCCCGATGTCGGCTCTATTAAACGCAAAATACTTCTGCCCAGGGTTGTTTTCCCGCAGCCCGATTCGCCAACCAAACCAAGCGTTTCACCGGGATAAACATCAAAAGTAACCTGGTTAACAGCCTTTACAACCCCTTTTGATTTTCCAAAAAAGTTCCTGCCCGTCGGGAACCAGGTATTAAGGCCCTTAATTTTCAATAATGGCTGTTGGCTATATAGCTTTTTTTTATGCGCTGCAATTTCGTCGGCCGGATATGTATATACTTCCCTTATTTTTTCAATAGTTATGGGTCTTTTTTTGTCGGTTTCTAAGAAATCAGCTACAACGGGGAGTTTTTTTAAATGATAGTCAGGGGAGGGACGGCAGGCCAGCAAACCTTTGGTATAGGGATGTTTTGGATGCGAAAATAATGTTTTAACCTGTGCTTCTTCAACAACTTCACCCTTATACATTACCAAAACGCGGTCGGCAATCTCGCTGATCACCGCCAGGTCGTGCGAAATAAATATCAGGCTCATATTGCGTTCGGCCTTTAGCTTTAACAATAACTCGATAATCGTTTTTTGTACGGTAACATCAAGGGCGGTGGTAGGTTCATCGGCAATCAGCAGTTCAGGGTTGCATGATAAGGCCATAGCTATCATCACCCTTTGCTTTTGTCCGCCTGATATCTGGTGCGGGTAGCTGTCAAAAATAGCTTCAGGGCGGGGCAGCTGTACTTCTTTAAAAAGTTCAATCGTCTTTTCTTTTGCTTCGGCTTTGCTGCTACCAAGATGTAAACGGATAGCCTCAGTAATCTGGTGACCGCAGGTTAAAACCGGGTTTAGCGAAGTCATCGGCTCCTGGAATATCATTGCCATCCGGTTGCCCCTTGTTTTTCGCATTTCGGGTTCAGGCAAATCGAATAAAGCAATGTCATTCAACAATACTTCTCCTGCTATTACTGTTTCGTTCTCGTTCAGCAAACGCATTAAAGCAAGTGAGGTGACGGATTTACCTGAGCCCGATTCACCTACAATGCCAATAGTTTCCCCTTTATTTAGATGAAATGATATGCCCTTAACCGCTTCAAATAGGCCGTTTTGGGTTTTGAACTTGATTTTAAGATTAGTTACTTTAAGCATTATAGCCCCACAATGGTTATACATTCATCCAATATCAATTCTTCACTGCGGTAACGCCTTAGCAACTGTGCAGTTGCTACCACATCTTTCTGACAGTAAACCGAAATGCGTTCCAGTTCATTGTCAACCCAATAAACCCTGCCCACCATACTGCCATCTATATCGTCCTTGGGGGTTGGGATATTAAAAATAGCTGTCAGCAAACTTAGTGAGGTATAGTTCTTATAATCGCCGAATTTCCATAGTTCCATAGTATCCAGGTGGTTTATTTCCCAGGGCTTTTTGCCTGATATTTCGAGCTGTGAGGGGATCTTCAAACCATTTACCAGCATCCGCCGGCAGATGTACGGGAAATCAAACTCCTTGCCATTATGTGCGCAAAGTATCAAACTTGGCGGCTGGCTTGCCAACAAAGCCGAAAATTGTTCCAGCAATTCTTTTTCATCATGCGATGCAAACGACTTTACCCTTAGCCCCACGTTCTTACCGTTGGTAAATATGCCTACCGAGATGCAAATTATCTTACCAAACTCCGCCCATATCCCCGCACGTTCATAAAATGCCTCTGCTGTTTCTTCTTTGCGCTGATGCAGTGTCTTTAAGTCCCACAGTTTTTGAAAATGCTCAGGCACCTCATCAAAACTGCTGTATTGCGGTACAGTTTCAATATCAATTACCAACAGGTTATGAAGGTCGTATTGTTCAAGCATTATTTGGTTTCTTTTTACGGCCAATATAGGCATTTTTCAGTTTGCAGTTTGCCGTGGTCAGTCGGCAGTATAAAAGTTTACAGTTTGCCGTGGGTAGTTGGCAAAAAATATTAGTTTGCAGTTTGCGGTAGGCAGTTGGCAGTGTGTCAAGCACTGAGCCGTAATCAAACGATCTTAAACAACCGCTGCCCACTGCAAACTGCCCACTGCAAACTACTTAGATAGCACCTCAAACCCAATATGCACCGTATTCCCATTCCCGTCAACCAAAGTTAACATGTGTTTCCCGGGATCCGGGTTTAAAGCTATCTGGTGAAAATCCTTTGTTTCGCCAACATATTCGTCATCCAGGTGCCAGAATATTTTTACGCCAGTCTGCCGGTGGGCAGCGCTGAATATCACTCGCCCCCGGCTGCCGTCGGCCTCCAGCGGTACATATATTTTAGCGCCGTCTTTTGGATAGATGATTTCCATCGGGTTATTGCTTCCTGCCTGCGCGCAATCAGGCCTGAATGGCGGCAATACCTTGTATTCGTAGTTCTTTGTTTTATAATAATACTCCATCGATGGCGGCAGCACAAACCATTTTTTGTTTAAAATCTTATCAGGTGGCTCGCAGTTGCCGTTTACCTGCCATTTGCCGTCGGTGCTCAGGTGTACTAATTGATGGTAAGGGCATACCGGCGCTTTTAAGCCACTTTTTGGCACCCACTCATCATAGGTATCATCGCAATATTCGCCCGCACGATAGCCGCTTTGTTTGCACACTTTTATTTTAACCATTTCGCCAGTGGGCATATCAAACCAGTCGCGGGCGGCGGGCAGCAGCCTGAGAATTTCGAATAGGGCAGGGGCTGCCGTATTTATACCTGTAAGATTTGGCCTGCCTTCGCCATCAGTATTGCCAACCCAAACGCCTACAACATATTTGGGGGTTATACCTATGGCCCAACCATCGCGAAAGCCAAAGCTTGTCCCTGTTTTCCAGGCAACGCGCTGGCTTGAGCTGAACTGCTGCCAAAGCATTTCTTCACCGGGGCGCATTACCTCTTCCATGGCCTGTAGCGTATAATAAATAGAACCGGCATCCAGTAAGCCGGACTTTTGCAGATCGGGTGTTTTGGGCGGCACTATATAATAAACCGGGTTATGGTAATCGGCGGGGTCATATTTACCCTTATATTTATTGTAATGATTCAGCACCCGGGCCATATCGGCATAAGCGCCGGTAAGTTCCCAAAGCGTGTTTTCACCACCGCCCAATATCAGCGACAAGCCATAATGGTCCGCAGGTTTATTCAGGGTGGTCATACCTATCTTATGCAAAAAATCATAAAACCGGTCGGTTTTAAATTGCTGCAACATTCTTACAGCCGGGACATTTAATGAACGCGACAATGCTTTTGAAGCCGGTACAGCGCCATCGTAAACCAAATCAAAGTTTTTAGGATGAAAGCTTAATATTTGCGTTGGGATATCAGGCATCAGGCTGTTCGGCAATATCAAACCATCATGTAGCATGGATGCATACAAAAGCGGCTTTAGTGTACTGCCGGGGCTGCGTGGTGCATTTACTACATCAACATCACTTTCCATGGTACTATCTTCAGGGTGTGAAATATTACCGGCGTAAGCAAGTGTGGCCCCGGTTTCTACATCCAAAACAACGGCCGCAATATTATTTATATCATTTGCTTTCAAAACCTGGTGGTGCCGTTCAAGTATTTCATTTACCTGCTTTTGCAGTGATGCTTTAATGCTTGTTCTTAAGCGGGTGTCGCCCAATTGATTATCCTTGTGGTCTGTTTTAAATCTTTCAAGTAGGTGAGGGGCCAATTGGGGTAAAGCTACAGGCCGGTCGGGCACCGGCTCCAGTTTCGCCAATGATGCAGTAGTAGCATCAATGATACCTTGCCGGTATAATTTATCAAGCAACAGGTTGCGTTTTTTTAACAATATGGCCCGGTTCCTGCCTGGGTTAACTAATGATGGAGAATTTGGCAGTACGGCCATTGCTGCCATTTCGCCCCAGGATAGCTTATCCGGGCTACGGCCAAAATAACGCCATGATGCGGCATCAAGCCCGATAACATTGCTGCCAAATGGTGCATTGCTGGCATAAAGGGATAGTATTTCATTTTTACTGTAACGGCATTCTAATCGCATAGCCATAAACAACTCTTTTAGTTTATTCCAAAAAGTACGTTTATCTTTTGTGGCAATGCGGATCACCTGCATTGTGATAGTACTGCCGCCACTGGTAATTTTTTTTGAGCGGAGGTTATGTTTGATTGCGCGGGCTAATGCCAACACATCAAACCCGGGATGGTGCATAAAGCGTTTGTCCTCGAAAGCGATGATGCATTGCTTAAATTTTTCGGGAACTTCCGCATTGGATGGAAAACGCCATTGCCCGTCGGAGGCTATTGCTGCACCAAGCAATTGCCCATTCGCATCGTCAATTACATAGGATGTAGGGCTGTTAAAAAGCGGGTTTGGCAGGCAAAACCAGAAGATGATACCCAAAACAAATAAAAACGCGAGTATTATTATTACTTTTGGTTTTTTAAGCAAGAATTGTATTCTATTTAAACCCGTTCGCATTTCAATTATAATGAAGATACAGAAGCTATCAATTGTTATCCCTGCATACAACGAAGGTAATACGATACATTTGATTTTGGATAAAATTAAAGCGGTTAATCTTATCAATAATATTCAAAAAGAAATAATAATCGTTAACGACTACTCCTCCGACCATACCGAACAGGCAATTGCAGCATATCAGCAGGAACACGCTGAATTAAACATCAATTATTTCAAGCACGACTTTAACAAAGGAAAAGGCGCCGCGCTGCACACGGGTATAGAAAAAGCGACCGGAGAATACCTGATTATCCAGGATGCCGACCTTGAATATGACCCGGAAGAATATAACGACCTGCTAAAACCCATTTGTTCGGGTTTTGCGGATGTAGTTTATGGGTCACGGTTTATGGGCAGCAACCCGCACCGCATCCTGTTTTTTTGGCATACCATTGGCAACCGCTGGTTAACATTTGCTTCAAACATGTTCTCCAATCTAAACCTTACGGATATGGAAACCTGTTATAAGCTTTTTGATACCAAACTCATTCAATCAATAAAATTAACTGAACAACGTTTTGGCTTTGAGCCCGAAGTAACCCAAAAAATTGCCCGGGTACCCAAAATAAGGATATACGAAGTTGGCATATCCTACTATGGCCGTACGTATGATGACGGCAAGAAAATAGGATGGAAGGACGGCGTACGCGCCATTTATTGTATCTTAAAGTATGGCTTATTTAAGATGGACTGAAGGGCGTAAGTAAGATTATCCAATCGGAAGGCGGCAACCCCAACATTACAACCTTTCAACGTTACAACTTTGCAACAACCACATGAATTACTACGAACTACTTTTCACCACCATAACCACCGAAGATTACCAGCAGGACCTATTGATAAATGCTTTAGGTGAGATCGGTTTTGATACTTTTGAAGAACTTGATTTTGGCTTTAAGGCTTATATTCCAGCTACTGATTTTGATAAAGGTAAGCTGGATGAGTTGTTAGCCGAATACCAGGAAATGTTTTCTTTTAGCTATGAAATAACGCTTATCCCGCAAAAAAACTGGAACGAGGTATGGGAAAGTAATTTTGAACCCATTGAGATAGGCAACAAGATTTTTGTAAGAGCTACGTTCCATCAGCCTAAACCTGAATTTGAATATGAGATCGTTATCGATCCTAAAATGGCCTTTGGCACCGGGCATCATCAAACTACATCAATGATGTTGCAATTGATGCTTGAAAATAATTTTGCCGCAAAAAAAGTTTTGGATATGGGCTGTGGCACGGGTATATTGGCGATCATGGCCTCAAAACTTGGCGCTTTATCAATAACAGCTATAGATTACGACCCGGTTTGCTATGACAGCACTATCGAAAATGCACAATTGAACCACATCGATAACATCACAGCGCTTTGCGGCTCAAAAGAAGCGATACCCAATGAACAATTTGATGTTATTTTAGCCAATATAAACCGGAATATTTTGCTTGATCAGATGCAACGTTACGGCGAAGCATTAAAACCCGGTGGTGAAATATATTTCAGCGGTTTTTACGAAACACCTGATCTTGACATTATTGCCGCCGGGGCAGCTAAATTTGGCCTGAAATATATCAGCCATAAAAAAGATAAGGAATGGGTAGCGGCAAAGTTTATTAAATAGCAACTTGGTAAAAAGGTATGCTAAGTTTTAAAAACTTCGAAATTCAGGCCATTTTTTAATCGCTAAATTATCATTATACAAAAGTAGGTTGGTAAAGTGCGTATGCTGCGAAACATTTAACTGTACTTAAAATAATATTTTATTTAAAATTGTTGATAATTAGATAGATATTAAATAATATTGTAACTTTATTAACTTTTGGGAAACCCTATCGCCTTCTAATAAAGTACTATGAAAACACTTGGAAAAAAAATCAGGCTATTACGCCATCAAAAAGGATGGAGCCAGGAAGATGTCGCAAAAAGATTAGATATTTCGATACCCGCCTTTTCAAAAATCGAAACAGGCATTACGGATATTAATTTGTCCCGGCTTGAACAGATCGCCAGCCTTTTTGAGATGTCTGTTGTTCAGTTGCTAACCTTTAGCGATACAGAACAGGACCAGAAGTTTGTTAACGAACTGGAGGTTGTTAATAAAAAATTAATGGACCGCGAGACGGAGGTTATTGATTTGCAAAAAAAAGTTATTGAACTTTTTGAAGAACTACGCCACAATAGGGTGACTGCCTAAAGGTTATTGATCTTGCCAGCCTAACACACTTATTGTGCTTTTTTAGGGATAATAGCCGTTAACTATAGTTAACAGCCGTTATTTATCAATCGTTAAAAATATATCGCATCGTTAAATGTTTTTTGCCGGGGGTTACACCCATTGACTGATGCAGCGCCAACATCTTTTCATTAAAATCACCCACCCACGATAACTCCAGTTCGGTATATTGGTTTAGAGGCAAAACATACGCCCCGAGTGTTATAAATAACCCCGACTCAATGCCGTGGTTCTGAAACTTTTGTTTTGTCCCCATTACCACTGCCCGCATCCTTGTAGCACCCTTCCATTTTTGATATACAAATTTAAGCTTGCCAATGATGTTAAGTTTGCCTTTTAGAGGTTTTAAAAATTGGTTAGCATCGGGTAAAACAAGCAGGAACGACACCGGCTCACCATTTATATATGCAAACCAAATTAAGTTTTCGTCCATCAATGGCTTCATTTTTTTGAAGCTTTCATAGATAGTAGCATGTGTAATGGGCACAAAGTTTTCAAAATCTTTCCACGCATCGTTGTAAATTTCTATAAAATCGGAAGCAAATTTCTCTATTTCTTTCGCCCGCAGGTGTTTGAACTCATAACCTGGCTTTTGCGTTACCCATTTAGCTATTTTATAAAACCTTTCGGGAAATGGCCGCAGTACATCAAGATGGTTGGTGAGCTGGGCGTATTGTGTTTTAAACCCGTAATTCTCAAAAAAAGCCTGGTAATAAGACGGGTTATAATTCATGCCGTAGGAGGGATGCGTAAAACCTTCAACCAGCAGCCCCCAAAAATTATCGTTTTCACCAAAGTTGATAGGGCCGTCCATGGCTTGCATACCGTTTTCAGTTAACCACTTTTTTGCAGTGTCAAAAAGCAGGAACGCGGCTTTTTCATCATTTATACATTCAAAAAAACCCATCCCACCAGTCGGTTGCTCATAATTATACGCCTTTTTATTATTGATGAAGGCCGCTACACGGCCTATAAGGTTACCATTGGCGTCTTTAAGAATCCAGCGGGTACATTTACCATTTTGATGGAAATTGTTTTTAGCCGGGTCAAATACGGCCTCAATGTCGTTATCAAGCGGGCAAACCCAAACTCTGTCGTTTTTATAAATTATACGGGCTATATCTAAGAAAGCTTTTTTATCAGCTTTGTTTGTTACTTCAGTTATGGTCATGCAGCTATCATGGTAAAACAACTATATAAAAAAAGCATCCTAAGGCACTACCCGGATGCTTTAAGCTCTTTTATTTTTTTAAAATTCAATAATCGTCGTCCTCGTCGTAGTCGAAATTCTCGTAGCCCAGATCGTCTAAAGGGCCGTCAAAATCATCATCATCGTCAACTACCTTCTTTTTTGCCGGCTGATCAAGCATGCTATCATCATCATCTTCATCCTCTCCAGTGTTTTTAGAATCGACTTTCTTGTTTACAGGTTTTTTTGGAGTTCCCATTGCTATGAATTTTATAGTAAAACTTTTTTCAATAATAACTTAAATGCATTAAAACGCAAATTATCTTTTTAATTGCTGTGGCCAGTAGTATTTATTAGTAAAAATAGTCAAAATCATTTTCATTAAAAATAAAGATTTTAATTTTTTTTATTTCGGATTGTTGCTTATTCAGCCTGGTCGCCTATTGATACTGTATTGTCGGTAAATTCCTTTATTTGAGGTAATTCCTTTATATCATTTATACCAAAATAATCCATAAAAATGCTGCTGGTGCCGTAAAGTATAGGTTTGCCAAGCGCCTCCGATTTTCCAATTATGGTTATTAATTCTTTTTCGAGCAGTTTTTGGATAGAATAATCGCAGTTTACGCCGCGTATTTGTTCTATGTCAGGTTTGGTTACGGGTTGTTTGTAAGCAATAATTGCAAGGGTTTCCAAAGCGGCCTGGCTTAATTTCTTCTTTGCCCGCTGTGCCTGCAGCAAGCTGACCACCTGGTGGTAATTTTTCTTTGTTAAAAACTGGTAGCCATTATTCATTTTAACCACTTCGATGGCAAAAGTTTGGTCGTGGTATTTTTGAGTGATGTGCTGTATATGTTTGGTAACTTCTTCTTCTGAAAAGTCGTTACCAAAAGCAGCTTGCAGGCAATAAATAATTTCTTCGGTGCGTATGCTTTGCTCCGAAACAAAAATCAAAGCCTCAATGTATTGTTCTATATCTTCCATTTTTTTGAAGTTCGAAAGTAATAAAAGACTTTAAATTTAAAGTTCGATAAAAGAAAATCCTTTGCCCCATCGGGGCTACCTGTTTGTAGAATTAATTTCCACCGTTGTGTTTTGCCCCGTCAGGGGTTACCCAATTCGTGAAGGGTAGCCCCTGACGGGGCAAAATTTGGTTTTTAATTGTTTCCTACAAACAGGTAGCCCCGATGGGGCATATTGCAATAGTATCTAATTCTTATATAGAACTTATGCTAAATTTAGTGAATTTTCAAATGAAACGAACTGGCATCTTTCGGACTTTCCCAACTTTCAGACTCAAATCAATAATTAATCACCTGCTCTTCAATAGCGGCAGGTATTTCCCGCCATTCATATTTTTGGGTGCGTAGCTGTGGTTCAAAACCCGCTTCGATAATGGATTGTTGTATTCCCTTTGCAGTGAAACGATGAGGTGCGCCGGCAGCTGATACTACATTTTCCTCGATCATTATCGAACCAAAATCGTTAGCCCCAGCATGCAGGCATATCTGGGCTACCTGTTTGCCAACTGTTAGCCACGAAGCCTGTATGTTTTTGATATTTGGCAGCATGATACGGCTCAAGGCTATCATGCGGATATATTCGTCGCCGGTAACATTGTTGGTAATGCCGCGTATTTTTCGCAGCAAAGTGCCGTCATCCTGGAATGGCCAGGGTATAAAGGCCACAAATCCATAAGCGCCTTCCGGCTTTTCGGATTGTACTTCGCGGATCCAAACCAAATGTTCAAACCGCTCTTCGATAGTTTCGATATGACCGAACATCATAGTTGCAGAGCTTGGCAAGTTAAGTTTATGCGCGGCACGCATTACATCCAGCCATTCCTGGCCGCCGCATTTTCCTTTGCTGATCAGGCGGCGTACGCGGTCGTTCAATATTTCAGCGCCGGCACCAGGTAATGAATCAAGTCCGGCAGCTTTCAGTTCACGCAAAACATCAATATGGGCCATGCCTTCCAGCTTAGCCACGTGCGCAATTTCCGGCGGACCTAAGGAGTGCAGTTTAAGAGTAGGGTAGAGAGCTTTTAATTGCCTGAAAGTATCGGCATAAAACTTTAAGCCAAGATCAGGGTGATGGCCTCCCTGTAAAAGCAACTGGTCGCCGCCGTAGCGGAAAGTTTCCTCGATTTTTTGCTTATAAGTCTCGATATCGGTAATGTAGCTATCCTCGTGACCGGGGCGGCGAAAAAAGTTACAGAACTTACAATTGGCTATACAAACGTTGGTGGTGTTTACATTTCGGTCTATCTGCCAGGTAACTTTGCCATGCGGCACCTGTATTTTACGCAGTTCGTTGGCGGTGTACATCAAATCAGCCGTAGATGCATTTTTGTAGAGGTAAACCCCTTCATCCTGGCTTAAAAAATCAAACCGCAAAGCGCGTTGCAACAGATCGGCAGTATTCATGAAGACAAATATACGAGGAAGGAGGTTAAAGGCGAAAAGTTAAAGGCGAAAGGTGTTATTATGTTGACATTTATACTTATTCTCGCTTATAAATTAACCACCATTCCCTTCTTCAACCTCAGCACCTTCGTCACACTCTCTGGTATCTCATGCTGGTAATGGGTAACATATATCAGCGTAACATTGCTTAAACTGCAAATGGTATCCACCAGTTTTTTAAAATGGTGCTGCTGGTGTTCATCAAGCCCCTGGCAGGGTTCGTCAAAAATAAGCAGGTCGGGGTTTTTTATTAACGCCCGGGCAAGCAGGCATAGGCGTTGTGCACTTGCGGGGATGTTTTTCAGCAACACACGGGCATATTTTTCAATTTCCAAAGCTTTCATCCAGCGCAATGCGATTTCGGCTTTTGTTTTTTGCGACGGCCGGAATAAGCCCAGCGTATCATAATAACCCGATTCAATTACCTGCAAACAACTGTTATCGGTAGGGAAATACTGGTGCAGTTCGGGTGATACAAAGCCAATTTTACTTTTTATATCCCAAATGCTCTCGCCTGTACCGCGTTTTTTATCAAACAAAACAATATCATTGGCATAGGCTTGCGGGTTATCGCCATTAATCAGGCTTAATAAAGTTGATTTGCCTGCACCATTCGGGCCAAGCAACGCCCATCTCTCGCCGGGCAGTATTTGCCAGTTTATTTTATCGAGGATCGTCTTTTCGCTGTACTTAACGTGTACGCTATTCATTTTTACGATGAATTCAAAGGGTGTTTTCGGGGAACTGGTATTCAATAATGCTTTAAGATTTTCATTATCAATTCCATCTGCGGCATCCTGCAAAAATAATTCAGGATTAAATTCGTCTTTGGGAATAATTTGACTGATAGTCCCATCTCTTAAAACAGCAACATGTGTAATAGATGCGGGTATTTCATGCGGCGAAGTAGCCATTATAACCGTTATGCCCGATGCGATGATCTCATCGATGATTAAATTAAACTCTTTTCTCGTCTGTATATCCAGCCCGGTCAAAGGATTATCAAGCAACAATAAAACCGGGTTTTTTAATAAAGCGCCGGCAATTCTTAAACGTTTTGTTTCGCCGTTTGACAACTTGATGATCTGCTTATCCAGCAATTCATCCAGCTTTAAGAGTGAGATTGCTTTTTCCAAACTCCAATAAATAGCTTTATGGGGTACTGCCTGTATGGTGTATAAGTATTGCTCAACTGTTAATGCATCTTCCGAGTCGGACGAATTATAACGCTGCTGGTAATAAAAATCGGTAGTATTGGATAGGTTTCTGAAATGGTGCTTGCCTTCTACAATAGAAATCAGTTTATGATGGGTATTGTTATTGTCTGCATTTGCTGCCTGTTGTAAATAATCTTCAAAAAAATGATAACCGATAATTCCGCCTGTGATGTTAAACCTGCCTGCTATGGTTTGCAGCAAGGCGCTTTTGCCCGATCCGCTTTCGCCTATCAATGCCCAATGCTCGCCATGGTTAACCGTAAAGTTTAAATTGGTGAACAGGGTGGTATTGAGGTTCCTTACAGTTACGTGGTTTATGGAGAATAATGGTAAGGGCATACTTTTTTTATTTGTCATTCAGAACGACAAATAAAACAAAAACGCCCCGGTTATTACCAGGGCGTTTTTGTTTTTACTAAAAAAACTAAGATTATTTCTTCTTAGAAGTGTCTTTAGCCATTTTCTTAGAAGTATCAGCAGACATTTTCATTTTGCTGGTGTCTTTCTTAGAAGTGTCAGTAGCCATTTTAGCAGAGTCCATTTTAGCTGAATCAGCTTTAGCTGAATCTGCGCTACCAGCGCCACCTTTACCTTTGCAAGCTGCAAAAGAAACAGCGATTGCTAAAGCTAATGCGCCTAATTTGAATGAATTTTTCATGTTAATTTTTTTAAGTGATTAAATAGTTTCGCTTTTAATACCAAAAACAACAAAAGGTAACCCGCTTTTTTTAAAAAAAATGCAGATTACCTCATGGTATTAAAAAAAACTAAAAATTAACAGGAAAAAACTAAAAGTTATTTTTTCTTGCTTGTGTCTTTTTTAGTAGAGTCTTTCTTTGCAGTAGTATCTTTTTTAACAGTTGAATCAACTTTAACTACTGAATCTTTTTTTACAGTCGAGTCAACTTTGGTTGTATCAGAACCTGCTGCACCTTTGCCTTTGCAAGCTGCGAAAGAAACCGCGATAACTAAGGCTAAAGCGCCCATTTTGAATGAATTTTTCATTTTTTTCTTTTTTAGTGTGAATGATTGCTTGTTAATACCCTGATTTAAAAAAGGTAACCCAAGTAAAATCAAAAAATATATAAAATCTATAGTTTTTATAGAAGTTACACATTTTATAAGCATTCAAACAAGGGCCTAACCCCATTAAAAACAAAAGGCAACCATAATTAAAGGTTACCTTTTGCGAAATCACTAAAAAAATAAAATGAAGAAAGAGATTATTTTTTCTTGGTGGTATCTTTTTTAGTTGTGTCTTTTTTTGCAGTTGAATCAACTTTAACTACTGAATCTTTTTTAACGGTTGAGTCAACTTTAACAGTTGAATCAGCAGTAGTTGTTTTTGCAGCACCGCCGCAAGCAGAAGCAGCAACAGAAATAGCTAAAGCCAGGATACCAAGTTTGAATGTGTTTTTCATTTTTTGAGTTTTTGAAATGTTAATGTGTACGTTTAATACGCAGGTTTCAAAAAGGTAACCCATTAAAATAAATAATACACTCAACTGCCTGTATATCTATAAAGGTTGTAACATTGATCTGGCTAAAGCGGGCATACGCTTCAACCTTTCAATATTACAACCTTCCAACATTGCAACAGCTCTGTTATTTCTTGTCCTTTTTAACTTCTGACTTTTTAACCTCGGTAGTTTTTGAAACGGATTTGCTTACAGTATCCATTTTGGCTTTTGATGTATCTGTAGCTGGTTTAACAGTATCAATCTTCATCGAAGTATCTGAAGTTGTTTTGGTTGAGGAAGATGAATCAACTTTGGCAGAGTCTGCGGCGCCGCCTGATTTATTGCCTTTGCAAGCCGCAAAAGACAAGGAAACGACTATTGCTAAAAGAGTGATCTTAAATGAGTTTTTCATGGTATTAATGTTTAAAATGTTGATAATAAACAGTTTTGAGGGCGAAATGTTTGTGGGGAGTCCGAAAGTCCGAAAGTCGGGAAAGACCGAAAGTGAAAAAGGTAAAGGAAAAACCGCTTAAAAGATTGTATACTTACAGGAAATACCCCCTTGATCTTCCCGACTTTCCGACTTTCCGGACTTTCGGACTAAAATTTATTTTTGCAATAATTTTTTTTTATCAATAATGGGTTACAATTTCGCATAAATAGTATTAAGTAGTGAATAAAGAGTCAAATAGCGGAATTCCAACGGATAGCGAGGTAATACTCGGGATATTAAACAACTCGGAAAGCGTTTTAAAGCGGTTATATATTGCTTATTTCCCGATGATATTTCAGTTAATAATTAATAATAACGGAGATGAGGACGATGCTAAAGATGTTTACCAGGAAGCCATTATAATCCTTTATAACAAAGTTAAAACCGGCGATTTTGAATTAAGCAGCAAGCTTAAAACGTACATTTATTCGGTTTGCAGGCGGTTATGGTTAAAGCGGCTTAGCCAGATAAACAGGTATGGCGGGGATATAAAGGATTTTGAGGAGTACTTGTCTGTTGATGACGAAACTGAAAAGAATAATGAAAGGGATATACAGTTTAATAAAATGGGGGACGCCCTTAAATTATTGGGCGAACCCTGTAAAACGATTATTGAAGATTTTTATATAAATAACAGGTCGATGCAGGAGATCTGTGAGAGTTTCGGATATACCAATGCGGATAATGCCAAAACCCAAAAATACAAATGCCTGCAAAGGCTGAAGAAATTATTTTTTCAGCAGAAGTAAGGAGATACAGCGATGAGCGACGATCAACTATTAGACACTATTGAGAAGTACCTAAACGGTGAAATGGGCAAGGACGAACGTGCCCGTTTTGAAAAACTCAGGAATGAAAATGCGGATGTTAACAGCAAGGTAGCAGAGCATAAGCACTTTACCGGCCTGATAAAGCAATACGGCGAACGTTTGGAACTTGAAAAACGTTTGAACGCTATCCATGATGAAATTGATATTGAAGTTTTGGATAATGAGTTAAGGATCCATCCATCCGGGATAGTCCGGCTATGGCGCAATCATCATTCTAAAATATCCGTAGCGGCTTCTATAGCGATATTTGCGGTATTGTGTACTTTGTTTTTTACAGGCTATTTGAGCAACAGGGAAACTAACTATGCGAAATTGAGGGGTGAAGTAGCGAAGATAAAACAATCAACAGATCAGCTGAATAGCCAATTCAATAACCTAAGCCATCAACGAAGGACAAATACTAATTCCGGGAAATTCAGAGGAACGGGTTTTGCTATTTCTTCAAATGGATATCTTGTAACTAATTACCATGTTATTGAAGGTAATGACACAGTATTTGTTCAAAATGCTTCAGGCGATTCATACCGTGCGAAAGTAATTTATTCTGAGCCGCAAACTGACATTGCTATTTTAGAAATAAAAGATCCATCATTTAAAACCTTTGGGGCTATCCCTTATGCATTTAAAAAAGCTGAAACTGATATAGGTGAAAATGTGTACACCATTGGTTATCCGCGTGATGCCATGGTTTTAGGCCCTGGATTTTTAACTGCCAGTACCGGGTTTAAAGGTGATACTACACAATACCAGGTTTCGACGCCCGTAGATTACGGTAACAGCGGGGGGCCATTGTTGGATAGCCGGGGTAATTTAATTGGTATTATTAATGCGAAGGAAACGCATATTGATGGTACGGCATTTGCAGTAAAATCCAGCTACCTGTTAAAAGCTATTCAAGATATTCCTGATTCTGTAAAAGGAAGTATAAATACCAACTCAAAAAACATTTTAGCTACTTTAAACCGTGTTCAGCAGATCAAAAAACTACAGAACTATGTTTTCATGATAAAAGTTAACCAATAAGCACCCAAAAAAACGACTATATATAGGGTAGGGCCGCGAATTTCGCGGCCTTGCCTGTTTTAAATCAATACTTATCTGTCAACTTCGCCGAGCACAAAATCAATTGAGCCAACAATAGCAATCAGGTCGGCTATCATAACGCCTTTGGCAATTTCTGGCAATACGGATAAATTATTAAAGCTTGGTGCACGGGCCTTTACGCGGGTTGGTATTTCTGATTTTCCATCGCACATAAAGTAAAACCCTAATTCCCCTTTGGCGCCTTCGCAGCGCACGTAATAATCCTGCGCTTTTGGTATGGTTTTACGGGGCATTTTTGCACGCGGGTCAAAATCAGAGGTGCGTTTCAATTCATTTTGCAGGCGGTTAAGGCATTGATCGATCATCTTAAGCGATTGCTCAATTTCATCCACCCGCACCTTGTACCTGTCCCAGCAGTCGCCAACCGTACCCATTTCGCCTTTGCCTATGGGTATTTCAAATTCCAGTTCGGGATAAGCCGAATAATTATCTATCCGCCGCAAATCCCATTTAAGTCCCGACCCACGCAGCATAGGCCCCGAGCAGCCGTAATTAATAGCCACCTCCAGCGGCAAAACACCTACGTTAGCAGTACGGTCAATAAATATTTGGTTATCGGTTAAAAGCTGGTTCAGCTCCACCATTTTGGGTTTAAAATAATCAACAAACTCACAGCAGCGTTCCTCAAAACCTACTGGGAGGTCGTAAAATAAGCCACCAACCCAAATATAATTATATAACATTCTTGATCCCGATGCCCATTCCAGCATGCCCATAATATGCTCCCTGTCGCGGAAACACCATAAAAAAGGGGTGAAGGCGCCAATATCAATGCCATAAGTGCCAATGGCTATCAGGTGTGATGCAATACGGTTCAACTCGCAAACCAGCACACGGATGTACTCCACCCGTTTGGGTATATCTTTATCGATGCCCATCATCCTTTCAACACCCATTACAAAGGCATGGCTGTTATTCATCGAGGCCAGGTAATCAAGCCTGTCGGTAAATGGGATGGTTTGCTGGTAGGTTAACGATTCGGCATGTTTTTCAAAACAGCGGTGCAGGTAACCTATGTGCGGGATAACCTCCTTAACTATCTCGCCGTCGGTAATCAGTTCCAGCCGCAAAACCCCATGTGTTGAAGGGTGCTGCGGCCCCATGTTCAGCACCATATCTTCGATAGCCGCCGACGCGATCTTTTGGTTATAATTTTCTAAAGCAGTATTCAAGTTGATTTCAGATATCGTCCCGATAGCTTATCGAGACTGGATTTTTTTAGTTTTCAAATTTATCTATTTTCAAACTTAAATCATGGGAAATAACAAAGCCTACTGTAATAAACTGTGAACTCAACATTATTTATAGCTTTTGCTATTGTTGAAGTAGTCTTCAACAATGACAAGTATTCATTTGAAACGAAAATTTCATACCAAATGCCAATTGTAAAATCTCGATTGTTAAAATAAATATAAAGCACACGGTCTGTTCCGTCAAATTACTTTATAACGAAGGCAAACAAGTTTATAGTAAAATAAACTCAAAAAAAAAATGTGCCGTACACAACTAAGCAACTTCCCATAACAACTTATTTTTGAATAAAAAAAGGAAATGAACAACACGGTATTTATAAAGAAGGAGATTTCACTAAAGGAGTTAAACAACAATTTATTAATAAGTGACGAGGTTGATATAAATGCAATATGCACAGAAATGGCCTCGGGATATCATTTAAAATATATTAATCGTACAATAGCGTATGCTTATAAAGAGCAATGTATAATAGTCACATTCGAGTTTATAAAAATCGGAAATACTGAAGGATTGGAAAAGAGAATCCGTAGCGGGAAAATGCTTAAATCCCGCACTATTAGTTTTTGACAATAACATTCGGTCAATATAACTTGGCTTTCTATTATTGGAATTTCCATCATCAAACTCGAATTTTTTTGGAAGTCGGTGTCATATAGTGTTATTTCCACGACAAAGACGAGATAGCTAAAGTTAAAAGGCGCATAATTCATTGAAAATAACTTCGGTAAAGTCCGGAAGAATCTCTATGAATTTTACAATGATCACAAAGCTTTAGCCCTTATTTTTCACAAATAAAAAAGCCTGCAATAATTAAATTGCAAGCTCATATTATATATTTATATTAATTAGGCAATAAAAAATCCGATCCCGATAGCTATCGGGACGAACATCCGAAATCCGAAATCAAAAGGCCGATTTCTGTCCAAGGCTTTCGCTCAGTTTGCTGCTTTGCGTGGCTACCCATGCGTAGCTGTACATGGCTGCTGCTTTCAGCTTGCTCTGGCGGCTTTTAAATGTCCACACGTCTTTCATGAATTCTTTATGGTTTTTGCTGTTCAGCGTATCAAAAGCTACCGAAATTGTAGGCGTTAATGAATAAGCTGTGTGCCAGGTGCCAAACGGTATAAACAACGTTTCGCCTGGCCCAACCACAAAATGTATTGGCGTGGCATCTTTAAATTTTGGATATTTTTCGTAATCAGGCTCGAAAATATTTAATTCCGAACGCCATGGGTCATCTGGACGGGGGTAAAGCATGTCCTCCTGTCCGCGGGGGAAAACGGTAAACCGTTTTTCGCCATATAGCTGGGTGATCCATGCATTCAGGTGGTAGTAATCTATGTGCATATAAGGAAACTTGCCGCCGGGGCCGCCGATAAACAGTTCCGTAGCGCCGCCCCATTTACCCAACTGGAACATCTTGTTTTTAAGCCAGTTTGGCGATGCATAGTTAAGATCGAGCGGTTTTATAAGCGGCATTAATTCGGGTAATTGTTCCGGTATATTAAATATAAAGGGATATGGCGCCGGGTTTTCTTCGGTACTGGTTTCGGCCAGGTCCATAATTTCTTTCATGTTATAGTTCTTACCGCGGCACTCCGTAACACGGTCGGGATAATTTTCCCTAAACCAATCAGGACTAAAAAGGCCGTTTGCTTTCCAAACTTTCGAGGCGCTTTTAAAAACTAAGGGGATACCAGGTTTGTAATGCTGTTCGATAAACTCTTCGTAAGAAATGTCGTCTCTTCTTATAATATCCATAATTTAAATTTGGTTTTTTATTATGGCTTTAGGGGGAAACCATTATTAAACAAATACGAAATTCTAATTTTTCATCACGGTTTAAACGTTACGCAATGTTGCCACTAATACGAATTTCGGCTTTAAAAGGTTATGGGTTAGTGATTAGAGACTGGAGGTTAGAGATTGGTTAATAAATGGGGTTAGGGGACTGGAAATTATAGACTGGGTAATATCGTGCCTGCGTATTTACTAACCTCTAATCTCCAGTCTCTGATCTCTAAAAGTCAATCTTTATCCCTTTATAATACTCCGCCGTTTTATAATCCTTCCTTAACGGGAAGCCGTCCCAATCGTCAGGTAGCAGGATACGGCGCAGGTCGGGGTGACCATCAAAAAATATCCCCACAAGGTCATAAGCCTCGCGTTCGTGCCAGTCGGCAGTGCGGTAAACGGATGTTATGCTGGGGAATGATGGCAGATTATCAAGATCGCGGTTATTTTCGACACTTACTTTTAAAGTAAGTTGTGTTTGATAGGGGATGGACGCAAGATGATAAACAACACCAAAGCGCATTGCCTCAATACCATAGTCAACACCGGTAATACTCGAAAGGAAATCAAAATAAGTTTTTGGATTATTGCGCAGCTCAAGGCAAACTTCAGCAATGCGCAATGGTTCAATCAGCAGCGCAGGTTGCAGGCCGCCGGTTTCTTCGCCAATAATTACTTCGGGGCCGAATTTTTCACTAAGCAATAATTTAATATCCTCAAAACTCATGGCGCCAGGCGTACTTTTTTCCAGTTTTTATTGTCGATTTTTTTATACAGGATGCGGTCATGCAAACGGCTTGGGCGCCCTTGCCAAAACTCAATCAAACGTGGTTTTAATATATAACCACCCCAAAAAGAGGGTTTAGGCACTTCTTTGTCCGCATATTCGGTTTCCAGTTCGTTCCATTTTTTTTCAAGCACATCGCGGTCAGCAATTTCCTGGCTTTGCGGTGAAGCTAATGCGCCTATCTGGCTGTTTTTTGGGCGCGAATGAAAGTATTTTTCGGATTGTTCCTTAGTTACTTTTTCAATGGTGCCTTCGATGCGTATTTGCCTTTCCATGGCAGGCCAGAAAAAAGTTAATGCCCCAAGCGGGTTTTTGGTGATCTCTTTCCCTTTTCGGCTTAAATAGTTGGTATAAAAAACAAAACCTGTTTCATAAACCCCTTTCAATAGTACGATCCTTGCCGAGGGACGGCCATCATGCGTGGCGGTAGCCAGCATCATAGCATTTTTTTCGGGCACATTTGCTTCCTGTGCATCATTAAACCATTGCTCGAATTGTTTTATGGGATCGGCTTTGGTGTTGCTTTCTAATAGCGGGGCTCCTGTATAATCTTCCCTTAAATTTTCTATGTGTTCTTGCTCCATCACTGCAAACTTACAAATTAAATAAACCGTACATGTATTAATGTGTTTCAAATTAGGGAAACGCAATATATTTTTACGAAACTTGTTATATTAACGAAAAATTTTACCCCTTATGCTCAGTTCTATTGTTGCGGCTACCGGCCGTTTGTTAATATCGGAACCTTTTATGCTGGACCCGAATTTTAAAAGGTCGGTTATTTTATTAACTGAATATTCGGAGGCGGGGGCGATGGGCTTTATTTTGAACCAGCCGGGTGAATATATGCTGGGCGATCTTTTACCTGATGTGTCTTATTCTGAACTTCCTGTTTTTATAGGTGGACCTGTGGCTAATAATACGCTTCATTTTATTCATTGCTGCCCTGATAAAATAGGTGGCGGCATTGAAATTGGCGGTGGGATTTATTGGGGCGGTGATTTTGAGACAGTAAAAAAACTGATAACCAATTACCAACTCAATGCCGATGAAATAAGGTTTTTTACAGGCTATTCCGGCTGGACACCAAAGCAGCTTGACGATGAGATAAAAGAAGATAGCTGGATAGTTGCCGATAAATTAAATAAAGAAATAATTTTTACTAAGTCCGAAGAAAACCTTTGGCGCGAGGTTGTAATCAGCCTGGGGCAACGGTATGCACATATTGCTAATTTTCCTGAGAACCCGGAGCTTAATTAGTGATTAGAGACTGGAGATTAGGAAAAAAAACATCACCCTCTATTTCCCTTCCATTTCAGTAGCAGATTGCTCGACTTTTTTCTTCAAATCTTCTTTATATGCTATCAGGTTTTGAACGATCTTATCATCAGCAGTAGATATTATCTGCGCCGCTAATATCCCCGCATTTTTAGCAGCATTTAAAGCTACAGTAGCCACCGGGATACCATTTGGCATTTGGAGTATCGAAAGGATAGAATCCCAGCCATCAATAGAGTTGCTTGATTTTACCGGTACACCAATAACAGGTAAGTGTGTTAATGAGGCCACCATACCAGGCAAATGCGCTGCACCGCCGGCGCCTGCAATAATCACTTTTAAGCCGCGCCCGGCTGCTGCGCGGGCATAGCTGAACATACGGTCGGGTGTGCGGTGGGCTGATACTACGGTGATCTCGTAAGGTACGCCCAGCTCTTTTAAAACATCAGCAGCATCCTGCATTACCCCCAGGTCAGACTTGCTGCCCATTATTATTCCTACTTTTGGTTGGTTACTCATTAGTTGCTATAACTCCTTTTCTTTATAATATATACAACATACATAATTAAAATACCCGCTAACATCACCAATATCGATATTACCCAGGTCCTGGTACTCAATGCAACATCAGCAAAGGTGCCCTGCTCAATATCTTTATCAGGAATAGATAATTTAAATGTACTAAAAAATGCTTTTATTTTCTTGTCGTCTGTCCGTAATGAGTCGTCGGAGCGAAATCTGTTTATTATCAAAATATCATTAAAGAAAAAAACCTGGTAATAACTATACGAAATTTTTAAGGGCTCACCTTGTTTTTTAAACCCGAATTCCATCGCGTGCAATCCATTTGAAGTGATTTGTTTTTTATAAAAAATGGTGCCGACCGTTTCCAAGGTTGTCTTGATTACCTCGGCATAAACACTGTCTTTAATGTCAGGAGTCAGCATATCGGTTCCGTTTTCATGCAGCCTTGACATCTGACTAAGATAAAACGCTCCGTCAACAGTAACCGAATATATAACACCGGTTTTTGTTTTCGTGATCTTAGGTGTATCCGGTAAAATAATAGTAGCTACGCCCTTTAGGTTTTGTTTATAAGGATGCTGACAAAAAGCCGTGATGGAAAAAAACGAAACCAAGAAGCACAATATGGCTTTTTTCATTTTTGAGTATGTTTTTTTATACTTTTTGCCATTAATATAGCAATTTCCTACTATGATCTATGAGCTATCAACCATAAACCAAACTACGCTACCACTTTCAATGTCTCCTGCACATACCTTGCTTTTTCAATCGCTTTTTCCCTGTCGGCATCCACGATGGTAACATGCCCCATTTTGCGGAAAGGTTTGGTTAAGGCCTTGCCGTATAAATGTACATAAACGCCGGGGCAATTCAATACTTTTTTAATGCCTTTATAAATGGCGGGGCCTTCGTAACCGGCCTCGCCTAAAATATTTACCATTATGGCATTGTTAAGGCAGGCGGTATCGCCCAACGGCTGGTTAAATATTGCCCTTAAATGCTGTTCAAACTGCGAAACTACGTTACCTTCAATACTCTGGTGCCCGCTGTTATGCGGCCTTGGCGCCAGTTCGTTAACCAATATTTTGCCATGTTTATCAAGGAACATTTCAACCGCCAGTAAACCTACAATTTTCAGGTCTTCTGCAATTTTTGTAGCAATTTGAGCTGCATCCTGTTGCACCTCAAATGGGAGGGTAGAAGGTGATATCAAAAATTCAACCAGGTTGGCCTGGGGGTTAAATTCCATCTCCACAAGCGGGAATGTTTTTACCTCGCCGCTTTCATTGCGTGCCACTATTATCCCTATCTCTTTTTCAAAATCTACCAGGCGCTCCACCAGGCTTGGTTCGGTAAAGGCATTTGGCAGGTATGATGCATCGATCACTTTATACACGCCCCGGCCATCATAGCCATCGCGCCGCAGTTTTTGTATGTACGGGAAAGGGATCCGGCTTTGCCGTAATTGCTCGGGTGATGATATTATTTGAAATTCGGCGGTAGGAATGTTGTTTTCTTTAAAAAATTGCTTTTGCAGGCCTTTGTCCTGTATCAGCCTGATCACGCGCGGCTGGGGGTAAACCAAAACGCCTTCTTTTTCCAGTTGCTCAAGCGCGTCAACGTTTACCTTCTCGATCTCGATGGTCACCATATCCACCTTTTTACCAAAATTGTAAACCGTTTCGTAATCGCTTAACGACCCTACTACAAACTCATCGCAAAGTTTGCGACAGGGTGCTTCCCGGTCAGGGTCGAGTACTTTTACTGTTACATTATAGTTTATGGCTTGTTGTATCAGCATCCGGCCTAACTGGCCGCCACCTAATATTCCAAGTCTGAGGTCTCCGTAAAAAGCTTTCATTTATAATGCAAGTTTAGCCTAAATCTTTCAAAAAGCCTATATAATTGTAGAACGAGGCTTGATTGTCAGGCTTGTTTCTTTGTGAGCCGGTAATAAAAAAAAGTATGTACAATTAGAAATACCACTCCTGTTAACAGGTACACCTCGCTGTCGCCCTCTTTCCAGCTAATGTTTAAAACCGTAATTATAAAAACTACGGGGCCCGAAAAATACAATAATAGTCTTACGATTTTACTGTTCCATAAGTGCGGAAAGGTTAAAAATAACGATGGCAGTGTCATTATTAAAATGATGACGT